>VFSW01001914.1_pt1 | contig 31527 bp, 29 predicted proteins | sample 5358111 | NCBI WGS metagenome assembly VFSW01 (sample SAMN11554181, study PRJNA540505) | mine drainage metagenome | isolation source: sediment from site ElyBrook_90M | place: USA: Ely Copper Mine, Vershire, VT | collected 2017 | reverse complement strand
CGCCCGGCGCCGGCCGCGCCCGGGGCGGCCGCCGGGGCGGGGCCGGCGCCCGGCCGCCGCGGGGGGCCCCGAGGCCGCCCGCGGGCGCGGCGGCCGCGGCCGCGACCGGCATGCGGCCGACCACGGTGCCCGCGTCGAATTCCACCAGCGGCGCGCCGGTGGCGATGACCTCGCCGACGCGCGCGCACAGCGCGGTCACGATGCCGTCGTAGGGCACCGGCACCTCCACCACCGCCTTCGCGGTCTCGACCGACACCATCGGCTGGTCGGCGCGCACCTGTTCGCCGGGCCGTACGTGCCACTCGAGAATTTCGGCCTCGGCGAGACCTTCGCCCAGATCGGGAAGCTTGAACGTGCTCATGTCGCGCGGTCCCTCATTCGCTCATGGCGAGCCGTACGGCGTCGACGATGCGCCGGACGCCGGGAATGTATTCGTGCTCCAGGCGGAACAGGGGCATCACCGTGTCGTAGCCCGCGACCCGGCGGATGGGCGAGCGCAGATCGTACAGGCCGTGCTCGGCGACCAGGGCCGCGATCTCCGCGCCCAGGCCGACGTTGCGCGCGGCCTCGTGCACGATCACGAGCCGGCCGGTCCGCGCCACGGACTCGAGGATGCTCGCCGCATCGACCGGGCTGAGCGTGCCCAGGTCGATGACCTCCGCCTCGATGCCGTCGGCGGCGAGCTCGGCGGCCGCCCGCAGGGTCTCGAGCGTCATGGCGCCCCAGGTGACCACGGTGACGTCCTCGCCGCGGCGCAGGGTGAAGCAGCGGTCGAGCGGCAGCGCGCGACCGTCGTCGGCCACCTCCTGGCGCACCGCGCGGTACAGGCGCACCGGCTCCAGGAACATCACCGGATCGGGGTCGCGAATCGCCGCGAGCAGCAGGCCATAGGCCCGCGCGGGCGAGGAGGGGCACACCACGCGCAGACCCGGGATGTGGCAGAGCAGGGTCTCCAGGCTCTCGGAATGATGCTCGGGCGCGTGTATGCCGCCGCCGTGCGGCGTGCGGATCACCGCCGGACAGCTCAGCCGGCCGCGGGTGCGCAGGCGCATGCGGCTCATGTGGTTGGCGATCTGGTCGAGAGCCGGGTGGATGAACCCCATGAACTGGATCTCGGCCACCGGCTTCAGGCCGTGGGTCGCCATGCCGACCGCCATGCCGGCGATGGTCGCTTCGGCGAGCGGCGTGTCCTGCACCCGGTCCGGGCCGAAGCGGGCCTGCAAGCCGGCGGTCGCGCGAAACACCCCGCCGTTCGCGCCGACGTCCTCGCCGATCACCACCACCGCCGGGTCGCGCTGCATCTCCGCGCCCAATGCGAGCGCGATGGCCTCGACCATGGTGACCTTCGCCAACGTCACTGCCCGCCCGAAGGGGCGCCGTATTTGCGGGCGGTCGCCCGCTGCGCCACGAGATGTGCGGGCAGCTCGGCGAACAGGTGCTCGAACATGGCGTCCGTCGCAAGCCGGGGAGTCTCGAGGTACTCGCGCACCGCGCGCTCGACCCGCGCCGCGCATTCGCGCTCCCATGCGGCCTCCTCGGGCAGGCTCCAGGCACCGGCGGCCAGCAGGTACTTGCGCAGCCGCGCGAGCGGTTCGAGCGCCCAAGCCCGCTCGACCTCCGCGCCGCCGCGGTACCGGCTGGCATCGTCCGCCGTGGTGTGGTCGCTCAGCCGATACGTGAGTGCCTCGATCACGCAGGGTCCGCCGCCGCCGCGCGCCGACTCGAGCGCCCGGCTGACCGCGTCGCGCACGACGATCGCGTCGTTGCCGTCGATCTGCAGGCCGGGGATTCCGGCGGCGACCGCCTTCTGCGCGAGCGTGCGCGCCGCGGTCTGCTCGGCGACCGGAACGGAGATGGCCCAGCCGTTGTTGACCACCACGAACACCACGGGCAGGCGCCGGGCGCCGGCGAGGTTGATCGCCTCGTAGAAGGCCCCCTCGGAGGTGCCGCCGTCGCCGATGTAGGCGAGTGCGCAGCGCCGCTCGTTGCGCAGCTTGAAGGCCATCGCCGCGCCAGCCGCGTGCAGGGTCTGGGTCGCGATCGGAACGCACCAGGCGAAATCCCCGCGCGGCCCAGCGAAATCGTTGCCGCGCTCGTCGCCGCCCCAGTAGAGCAGGATCTCGGTCATCGTGACGCCGCGCCACAGCTGCGTGCCGAACTCGCGATACACCGGCGCGAGCACGTCCTCGGGCAGCATCGCGGCGCCGACGCCGACGTGCACGGCCTCGTGGCCGAGCGAGGAGGGATAGGTGCCGAGCTGCCCGGTGCGCTGCAGGTTCACCGCCTTCGCGTCGAAGGTGCGTGCCTGAACCATCGCGCGGTACATGGCTTTCAGCTGCTCGAGGTCCTGCGCGAATTCCGGCAGGGGAGCGACCAGCGTGCCGTCCGCGTCGAGAACCTGCCGGTACTCGATCTTGAATTCGGCGATCGTCTTCATCGTCGCGATTATGCCTCAGGGACGGCGCAGCCGCGCGAGATAGCTGCGCGTCTGCATCTCGGCCAGCCGGCTCCGAGTGCGGCGGAAATCCTCGCGCGATCTTTCGCCGGCGTAGAGCGCTTCGGGCGCCGCGGCCGCGGACACCACCGTCTTGACGCCGCGGTCGTAGAGTGCGTCGATGAGCATGATGAAGCGTCGCGCGGCGTCCTCGTTGTGCTGGTCGAATCTCGGGATGCCGGTGATGAAGATGGTGTCGAAGAGGCGCGCGAGCTCGATGTAGTCGTTTTGACTGCGCGGCCCCTCGCACAGTTCCGCGAACTCGAACCAAACCGTTCCGCCGCCGCGCCCGCGGGTGCGCAGCCGCCGGCCCTCCAGCTCGAGATCCGCCGGGCCGTCGGCGGCGGCGCCCGCGAGAGCCGTGAAGCGGCGCGCGATCTCCTGCGCCGTGGCGGGCAGGTTCGCGTCGAAATAGGTGGGCGCGACCTCGAGGCGGCGCAGGCGGTGGTCGACGGCGCCGTCCATGTGGAGGATCTCGAGGTTCCCGCGCAGCAGATCGATCGCCGGCAGGAAGCGCACGCGCTGCAGGCCGTCCTTGTAGAGCTCGTCCGGAGGCGTGTTGGAGGTGGCGACCAGCACCACGCCGCGCGCGAACAGCGCCGCCATCAGCGCGCCGAGGATCATCGCATCGGCTATATCGGCCACGAAGAACTCGTCGAGACACAGGACCCGAAAGTCGTTCGCCATGGCCCTTCCCACGAGTTCGAGGGGATTCGCATGGCGCTGCGCGGCTGCGAGTTCCGCGTGCACGCGCCGCATGAATTGGTAGAAATGCAGCCGCTGCGAGCGGCGCGGGTCGAGGCCGGCGTGAAACCAGTCCATGAGCAGCGTCTTGCCGCGTCCGACGGCGCCCCACAGATACAGGCCGCGCGGCGCGGGAACACCCCGGCCGAAGATCCTGCCGCGCCACGACGCGGGCGCCGCGAGCGACTCGCGCAGGCGGTCGAGGCGCTGCGCCGCCGCCTGCTGGGCGTGGTCGAATTCCAAGCGCTGCGCGGCGATCTCGGTCCGCAGCCGCGCCGCGACGGACTGCATCGGGCGCTCGCCCACGGCCGGCCGCGCTACAGGCTCTGGTAATTGGGCCCGGACCCGCCTTCCGGCGGCACCCAGGTGATCTGGGCGTACGGATCCTTGATGTCGCAGGCCTTGCAGTGCACGCAGTTGGAGGAGTTGATCTGCAGCTTCCGGCCGCCGCCTTCCGCCGGGATCATCTCGTAGACGTTCGCCGGACAGAAATTGGTGCACGGGTTGCCGTATTCCTGCGTGCAGCGGATCGCGCACAGCGTCGTGTCCGCGACGCGCAGATGCACCGGCTGGTTCTCCTCGTGCGTGGTCGCGGCGAAGAACACGGAGGCCAGCCGGTCGCGCGGCGGCAGCTCGCGCTCGCCCCAGCCGCGGTCGGGAGAGGTGTATTCGTCGAGGCGCCGGAGCGCCGTGTGGTCGGCGTGATTCGCGAGCGTCCAGGGCAGCCGGCCGCCGGTGGCGGTCTCGAGGGCGGCGTTCGCCAGGCCGAACCACAGGCCGCGCCGGAATCCCGGACGGATGTTGCGCACCTTGCGCAGCTCCCGGCCGCCCGTCGATTCGCGCCAGCGCCGGTCGAAGCCCGCGCCGCCGCCGGTCTCGACGTAATGCTCCGCGGCCGTCATGCCGGAGCGGATCGCCTGATGGATGCCCTTGATCTTCGGCGTGTTGAGCGTGCCGCCGGCGTCGCCCAGCAGCAGCGCGCCCGGCATCTCGAGCCGCGGCATGGATTGCCAGCCGCCCTCGATCACCGTGCGTGCGCCGGCCGCGATGATCTCGCCGCCCTCGAGCAGCCGCTTCACGTCGGGATGGTTCTTGTACTGCTGGAAGGCCTCGAAGGGCTTGAAGCGCGGATCCTCGTAATCCAGTCCGACCACGAAGCCGACGTACGCGCGGTCCTTGTCGAGGTGGTAGAGGAAGCTGCCGCCGTAGGTGCGGCCGTCGAGCGGCCAGCCGAGCGTGTGCTGGATGAGTCCCGGCTCCACCCGCCCGGCGGGCAGCTGCCACAGCTCCTTGAAGCCGAGTCCGTAGGTTTGCGGCGACTTGCCGGCGTCGAGCTCGAAGCGGCGGATGAGCCCCTTCGCCGTGCTGCCCCGGCAGCCCTCGCAGAGCATCGTGATGCGCGCGTGGATCTCCGGGCCGGGCGCGTAGTTCGGTCCGGGCTCGCCGTGCTTGTCGAGGCCCATGTCGCCGATGCGCACGCCGGTGACGGCGCCGCCGTCGTCGATGAGCGCCTCCGCCGCGGCGAAGCCCGCGAACACGTCGACGCCGAGCCGCTCCGCCTCCGCACCGAGCAGCGGTATCAGCTGGCCGAGCGAGACGATGAGGTTGCCGTGGTTCGCCATCTGCGGCGGCGTCGGCAGCCGGTACCGGCGGCGGCGGGTCATGAACAGGAACTCGTCGCGCGTCGCCGGCACGCAGATCGCCGGCGCATGGTCGCGCCACTGCGGCCAGAGCGCATCGAGCGGACCCGGCTCGAGGACGGCGCCCGAGAGGGAGTGCGCCCCGAGGCTCGCGGCCTTCTCGAGCACGCACACCGACAGGTCGGGCTTGAGCTGCTTCAGCCGTATCGCACAGGCAAGACCCGCGGGACCGCCGCCGACGATGGCGACCTCGTATTCCATGACATCGCGTTCGATATCCGTCATCCCTTGAACTCCTTCAAACCAACTCGACGGCGATGGCCGTGGCCTCGCCGCCGCCGATGCACAGGCTGGCGATGCCGCGTCGGCCGCCGCGCGCGCGCAGCGCGTGCACGAGCGTCGTCAGGATGCGCGCGCCGGTGGCGCCGATCGGGTGGCCGAGCGCGCAGGCGCCGCCGTTGACGTTGACCCGTTGATGATCGAGGCCTAAGTCGCGGATCGCCGCCATGGCGACCACGGCGAACGCCTCGTTCACCTCGTACAGGTCGACCTCCCCGGCCGTCCAGCCGATTTGCGCCAGCAGCTTTTGGATGGCGCCCACGGGCGCGAGCGTGAACCATTCCGGTTCGCGTGCGAAGCTCGTGTAGCCCATGATCCGCGCGAGCGGCGTGAGCCCGCGCGCCGCCGCGAACGAGGCGCGCGCGAGCACCACCGCCGCGGCGCCGTCGGAGATGCTCGCCGAGCTCGCGGCGGTCACGGTGCCGTCCTTGCGGAAGGCGGGCTTCAGGGCGGCGATCTTGGCCGCGTCGAGCGTGCCGGGGGTCTCGTCCTGATCGATGACCAGATCGCCCTTGCGCGATTTCGCGGTCACCGCGGCGATTTCCGCGCGGAAGGCGCCGCCCCCCACGGCGGCCTGGGCGCGCCTGACGGATTCGCGTGCGAACTCGTCCTGCTGCTCGCGGGTGAATCCGTACTTGGCGGAGGTGGCCTCGGCGAAGCAGCCCATGAGCTGGCCGTCCCAGGGGCTCTGCAGGCCGTCGAAGAACATGTGGTCGAGCACTTCCTGATGGCCCATGCGATAGCCGGCGCGCGCCTTGGGCAGCAGGTACGGCGCGTTGGTCATGGACTCGAGGCCTCCGGCGACGATGGTCCGGGCGGAGCCGGCCAGGATCTGGTCCGCGCCGAACATCACGGCGCGCATGGCCGAGCCGCACATCTTGTTCACCGTGGTGCAGGGCACGCTCGCCGGCAGCCCGGCGCCCAGGGCGGCCTGGCGCGCCGGCGCCTGGCCGATCCCGGCCGACAGCACGCAGCCCATGAACACTTCGTCGAGGTCGCCGGCCGGCAGGCCCGAGTCCGCCAGCGCCGCGCGCACGGCGGCCGCGCCGAGTTGCGGCCCCGTGACGCCTGCGAAGACGCCCTGGAAGGCGCCGACCGGCGTGCGGCGGGCCGCGAGGATCACGATCGGATCGGTGTGCATGGGCGTTCGAGTCTCCTGGAGGTGGCCTGCCGCTCGGGGCCGAAGTATAACCGCGCGGGGCGGGTCAGGGCGCCAGCGGCTCGCCCAGGGCCTCGGCGATCAACTCGCGGCTGCGCTGCCTGGCGCCCTCGGCCGGCATGACCGAAAGGACCTCGACGCGCACGCGCGCGCGCCGCATGCACATCGTGCCGGGCGGCAGCACGCCGCGCGTGCCGTGGATGGCGACCGCGACGATGGGCCGGCCGGCGCGCTCGGCGACCGCGAAGGCGCCGGCGTGGAAGGGGCGGATCTGCACGGTTTCGTCGAAGGTGCCCTCCGGAAAGAACACGAGGGATTGGCCGTTCGCGGCGACCTTCAGGACGCGGCGTGCGTCGCTCGCTCCCTGGTGGCGGTTGAAGCGCTCCACGAACTCCGACCCCAGCCGGCGCAGCAGCAGGCTCGCGACCGGCACCCGGACCATCTCCTTCTTGATGACGAAGGCGAACTCCGGCGGCAGGGCCGCCGCCGCGACCAGGCCGTCGATGTAGCTCGCATGATTGGCCACCACCACGCAGGGCGCGCTCGGCAGCAATTCCATGCCGGAGACCTCGAGCGCGATGCCGCAGGCGCGCAGGAACGCGCCCGAGCAGGCGCCCGCGACCTGGCGGCGGCGGCGCAGGCTCGGCAGGAACAGGTTGACGATCAGCGCGAGCGAGGCGAGCGCGGTGAACAGCAGCGCGCAGTAGGCGCCGTAGAGGCCGCGAACGAGCATCCGCACCACCGGAACGGTACCTTCTGTGATCTGGTTCTCCTTATGTTAATACTTGCGCTGAGTGTGAGACTGGTCACGCCTACCCGGGCGTGCCGCTCGCATACTGAATTCCGACGGCGCGTTTGGCACGAGGTCGTGCACACACCACGCGGGAACACATGGCGACGGCTCTGAAACGTTCGGTTTATACACGCACCACGGGTACGGCGGTACCGTCGCATCGCGACGTGGCCGATCCGGCCCTGCGCCGCTTCCTCGATGCGGTGTGGATGGAGCGTGGGCTGTCCGCCAACACCCTGGCCGCCTATCGCGCCGACCTGACCGCGCTCGCGCGCTGGCTCGAGGAGCGCGACGGCGCCCTGCTGAAGGCCTCGCGCGTGGATCTGCTGGAATTCATCGCCGCGCGCGTCGAGGGCGGTTCCCGGCCGCGCTCCACCGCCCGTCAGCTGTCGAGCTTCCGGCGCTTCTACCGATTCATGGTGCGCGAGGGCCTGATACCGGCCGATCCCACCGCCCAGATCGCCATGCCGAAGATCGGCCGTTCGCTGCCGAAATCGCTCACCGAGGCCGAGGTCGACGCGCTGCTCGAGGCGCCGAACGTGTCCGATCCGCTCGGCCACCGCGATCGCAGCATGCTCGAGGTGCTGTACGCGACGGGCCTGCGGGTCTCGGAGCTGGTGAGCCTGAAGCACAATCAGGTGAATCTGCAGCAGGGAGTGATCCGCGTGGTCGGCAAGGGCAACCGCGAGCGGCTGATTCCCCTCGGCGAGGAAGCCGTGAAGTGGGTGCAGCAGTTCGCCGAGGGTCCGCGCGCCGAAATCCTGCTCGAACGGCAGACCGATTACCTGTTTCCGACGCGCCGCGGCGACCGGATGACGCGCCAGGCGTTCTGGCACATCATCAAGCGCTACTCGAAGAAGGCGGGCGTCGAGAAGGAGCTGTCGCCGCACACCCTGCGGCACGCGTTCGCGACCCACCTGCTGAACCACGGCGCGGACCTGCGCGTGGTGCAGATGCTGCTCGGCCACAGCGACCTGTCCACCACGCAGATCTACACGCACGTGGCGCGCGAGCGGCTCAAGGAACTGCACGCGCAGCATCATCCGCGCGGCTGAGCGCGGTTTGCTACCATGCGGGCCTCGTGGCGGCCGGGCGCGCGGACTTGAACCAAAGCGCTCCCGGCGCTGTCCTCATCCTTGTGCGAATTTCCCCGGAGCGATCGATGTTCAGAGGCCTCGCCATGCTGTTGCTGTCGTGCGCCGCCCTTGCGGCCGCCCGGCCGGTCGCCGCCGCCGAGCAGACCCCGGCCCCGGCCGCGGCGCCGGGCCCGGCCGCGGCGCCCGCCAAGGATCCGCGCGCGGCGCTGCTGAAGCTGCTGCCCGCCGGCTCCAAGCTCGACGACCTCAAGGCCTCCCCGATCCCGGGAATCTACGAATACAGCGAGGGTGCGGACGTCAGCTACCTGACCGCCGACGGCAAATACTTCATCGACGGCAACATCTACGACATGGCCACGCGCGAGAACCTCACCGAATCGCGCCGCAGCCGCATGCGCGCGGCGCTGATCGACGCGGTGCCGGAATCGCAGATGGTGATCTTCTCGCCGAAGGATCCGAAGTACACCATCACCGTGTTCACGGACGTCGACTGCCCCTATTGCCGCAAGCTGCACGCGGAGATCGCCGAGATCAACCAGCTCGGCATCCGCGTGCGCTATCTGTTCTACCCGCGCACCGGACCGAATACCGAGAGCTGGCGCAAGGCGGAGGCGGTGTGGTGCGCCCCCGATCGCAGCGAGGCGCTGACCCGCGCCACGGCCGGAGCCAAGGTGGACACCGGCAAGCTCTGTTCGCCGACGCCCGTGGCGCGTGAGTACGCGCTCGGGCAGAGCATCGGCGTGCGCGGCACGCCGGCGATCCTGACCGAGAACGGCGAGTACATCAGCGGCTACATGCCGGCCCAGGATCTGCTGAAGGCGGTCAAGGACGCGCAGCCCGCCCGGCGCTGAACGGCGCCCGGCGCGGCATGGCGTCGCCCGGCGCGCCGGGCGGGCGAGTCAGCGCTCGAGCAGCTTCAGCGCTCGAGCAGCTTCAGCTTGTCCTTGGCGCCGTCCCACTGCTTGGCATCCTCCGGGGGCGGGCCCTTCTCGCTGATCACCGGCCACTTCTTCGCGAGCTCGGCGTTCAGCTGGCGGAAGCTCTCCTGGCCGGCGGGAATCTCCTCCTCGGAGAAGATGGCCTCGGCCGGGCACTCGGGCTCGCACAGCGTGCAGTCGATGCACTCGTCGGGATCGATCACGAGAAAATTCGGCCCTTCGTGGAAGCAGTCGACGGGACACACCTCCACGCAGTCCATGTATTTGCATTTGATGCAATTTTCGGTGACGACGAACGCCATGACTTACCCTTGTGTTGAGCGCTTTTTCAAGTTGCCGGCGCCATTTTGCCACAGGCCGGCCGCGACGGTGGCCCCGTGGGCCCGTTCAGGCGTGCATCGGGCGGTTCAGCTCGACGAAATGGTGGTCTTGGCGGCCGGCCGCGCGGTCGGCGAAGTATTTGCGCAGCGCGAACTCCACGCTCGGGAAGGCGAGCTCGGCCCACGGGACGTCCCGTTCCTCGCACAGAACGACCTCGAGGCTCTCGGGGCCGGGCGCGAACTGCGGACGCCTGAGCGCGGCTCGGAACATGACGTGCACCTGATGGGCGTGGGTGACGGTGACCACGGCGAGCAGGGAGCCGATGTCGACCTCCGCGAGCGCCTCCTCGTAGCATTCGCGCGCCGCGGCGGCCTGCAGGGTTTCCCCGGTCTCCATGAACCCGGCCGGCATGGTCCAGAAGCCGCGCCGCGGCTCGATGGCGCGGCGGCACAGCAGGATCTTGTTCTGCCACTCGGGCACACACCCGAGCACCAGCAGGGGATTCTTGTAGTGGATCATGCCGCAGCTTTCGCACACGAAGCGCGGCCGATGATCCCCTTCGGGAATCTTCGAGACGACGGTTGCGCCGCAGTTGCTGCAGAAGTTCAAGCTGGGTCCATTGAGATTCGAGGTCTGGTGCCCGGAGAGGGAATCGAACCCACACGGTGTCGCCACCACCGGATTTTGAGTCCGGCGCGTCTACCAGTTCCGCCATCCGGGCGTGCCAGGGCGCGCAGTATATTCGATTGTCCGCCTTGTTAGAATTGGCGGCTCCAACCCATGCACCGCAGCGACTTCCACTACCACCTTCCCCATGAGCTGATCGCCCAGCATCCGGCCGCCGAACGATCGGCGAGCCGGCTGTTCGTGCTGGACGGCGCCGACGGCTCGCACGGGCACCTGCAATTTCGCGACCTGCCGGGGCTGCTCGAGCCGCGCGATCTGCTGGTCTTCAACGACACCCGGGTCGTTCCGGCGCGCGTGCACGGGGCCAAGGACAGCGGCGGCAAGGTCGAGATCCTGCTCGAGCGGGCGCTCGATGCGACCCGTGCGCTCGTGCATGCGCGCGCCAGCAAGGGATTGCGCGCGGGCGCCGTGGTGCGGCTCGCCGGCGGCCACCATGCGCGCGTGCTCGGCCGCGAGGAGGATCTGTACGTGCTCGAGTTCTCGGGCCCGGTGCTGCCGTTCTTCGAGCGGCACGGCGCCATGCCGCTGCCGCCCTACATCGAGCGGGCGCCGGACGAGGCCGACCGGGAGCGCTATCAAACCGTGTATTCGCGCGTGCCGGGCGCGGTCGCGGCGCCGACCGCGGGGCTGCACTTCGACCAGGCGGCGTTCGCGGCGCTCGCGGCGCTCGGGGTGCGGCACGCCTTCGTCACGCTGCACGTCGGCGCGGGCACGTTCCAACCGGTGCGCGTCGACGACCTCGCAGCCCACCGCATGCATGGCGAGCATCTGCAGGTGTCCGAGGCGACCTGCGCGGCGATCCATGCGACCCGCGCCGCCGGCGGCCGGGTGATCGCCGTGGGCACCACCGTCGTGCGCAGCCTCGAGACCGCGGCGCAGCGCTCCGGCGCCGGCGAGCTTGCGCCGTTTTCGGGCGAGACCCGCCTGTTCATCCAGCCGGGCCATCGCTTTCGCGTGGTGGACGCGCTGATCACGAATTTCCACCTGCCCGAGTCGACTCTCCTGATGCGGTGCGCGGCCTTCGCCGGCCGCGACCGGCTGCTGGCCGCGTATGCGCAGGCGGTGGCGCTGCGCTACCGGTTCTTCAGCTACGGCGACGCGATGTTCCTGCGGCCGGCGCCCGGCGCACGCGAGGCCGCATGAGGTTCGCGCTGCTCGGCACGGACGGCGCCGCCCGGCGCGGCCGGCTGCGGTTCGAGCGCGGCACGATCGAGACGCCGGCCTTCATGCCGGTGGGCACCTACGGCACGGTCAAGGCGATGCGGCCGGAGGAACTCGAGGAGTGCGGCGCCGAGATCGTGCTCGGCAACACCTTTCACCTGTACCTGCGGCCCGGCCTCGAGGTGATCGAGGCGCACCGGGGCCTGCACCGATTCATGCACTGGCGGCGGCCCATCCTCACCGACTCGGGCGGCTTCCAGGTGTGGAGCCTGGCCGAGATGCGCAAGATCACCGAGGAGGGCGCCCGCTTCCGCTCGCCGGTGGACGGCGCCCCGGTGTTCCTGTCGCCCGAGGAATCGATGCGCATCCAGCGGGTCCTGGGTTCCGACATCGCCATGAGCTTCGACGAATGCACGGCCTACCCGGCGAGCGAGGCGGTGGCGCGCGCCTCGATGGAGCTGTCCATGCGCTGGGCGGCCCGCGGGTACGCCGCGTATTACGCCGACCAGCCGCCCGGCACGCTGTTCGGCATCGTCCAGGGCGGCGTGCACCGTCCATTGCGCCTCGCCTCGCTGGAGGCGCTCGAGCGGATCGGCTTCGCCGGTCTCGCGGTCGGCGGCCTGGCCGTGGGCGAGCCGCAGGAGGCGCGCGAGCGGGTGCTCGAGGACCTGATGCCGCACATGCCCACGCACAAGCCGCGCTATCTCATGGGCGTGGGCCGCCCGGAGGACATCCTCGAGGCGGTGCGCCGCGGTATCGACATGTTCGACTGCGTGATGCCGACCCGGCATGCCCGCAACGGGCACCTGTTCACCCGCGGCGGCACCTTGAACATTCGTAATGCGGTGCACCAAATCGATACCGGCCCGGTCGAGGAGGACTGCGGCTGCTATACCTGCCGGAACTACTCCCGCAGCTACCTGCGCCATCTGGATCGCTGCAAGGAAATCCTCGGTGCGCACTTGAATACGGTGCACAACCTGTACTTCTACCAGCGTCTGATGCGCGAGATCCGCACGGCCATCGAGCAGGGGCGGCTCGAGGCCTACACGGCCGAATTCCATGCGCGGCGGCAGCCGGCAGCCGGCGCGCGTTAAGTTTGCCGATGCCTTCTGTATACTACGCGGCTTTGTGTAGCGGCCCGAAACCACGAGACACGAGTAACACGCCATGAACTTCTTCATCGATTCGGCTTATGCACAGGCGACCGGCGCCCCCGCGGGCGGTCAGAGCATGGTGGGGACCCTGCTGCTGCCGGTTCTGCTCCTGGTGGTGTTCTACTTCCTGCTGATCCGGCCGCAGAACAAGCGTGCCAAGGAGCAGCGGGAGATGATCGGCCGGATCGCGGCCGGCGACGAGGTGGCCACCACCGGCGGCATCCTCGGCAAGGTGGTCGAGGTCGGGGAGCAGTTCCTCACCATCGAGATCGCCAGCGGGGTGAACGTCAAGCTGCAGAAATTCCAGGTCTCGCAGGTTCTGCCCAAGGGGACGGTCAAGAGCGCATGATCGCCTATCCGCGCTGGAAGATCGCGCTGGTCGCGATTGCGCTGATCCTCGGCACCATCCTGGCGCTGCCGAACCTGTTCGGCGAGGAGAGCGCCCTGCAGCTGGTGCGCGACCGCGCGGCCGTGCAGGAGAGCGACCGCACCGCCGTGCTCGAGCTGCTGAAGGGCAAGGGCGTGGCGCCCACCGGTTCGTACCTCGAGCAGGGCCGGCTCACGCTGCGTTTCGGCAGCAAACAGGATCAGTTGAAGGCGCGCGATCTGATCGCCGAGGCCCGTCCCAACGAGTTCACCATCGCCCTGTCGCAGGCCTCGCGGGTTCCGGAGTGGATGCGCGCGCTCGGCCTCGGCCCTCTGAAGCTCGGCCTCGACCTGCGCGGCGGCGTCTATCTGGTCTACCAGGTCGACGTGCGCGGCGCGGTCAAGCAGCAGCTCGACCGCCGCGAGCAGGAGTTCCGGGCGGCCCTGCGCGGCGCGCGCGTGCCCTATCAGGACGTGCAGGTCGACTATCCGCAGGACCGCGTGCGCGTGCTGTTCCGCGATCAGGACAGCTTCGCCCGGGGGAAGACGGCGATCCTCGCGGACAACCGCAACCTGACGCTCGACGAGGTCACGGTCGACGGCGGCCCCGCCCTGCAGCTCACGCTGTCGCCGCAGGAGATCAAGGAGCGCCAGGACTACGCGGTCCAGCAGAACATCACCATCCTGCGAAACCGGCTGAACAGCCCCGAGCTCGCCGTGTCCGAGCCGCAGGTCGCGCGCCAGGGCGTCGACCGCATCGCGATCCAGCTGCCCGGCCTGCAGAACTCCGCGGAGGTCAAGAAGATCCTCGGCAAGACCGCGACCCTGGAATTTCGCATGGTCGACGAGGTGAACAACCCCGTCGAAGCGGCGGCGACCGGCCGCGTGCCGCTCGGCTCCAAGCTCTTCTACTCCCGCGACAAGCAGCCGGTGCTGCTGAAGCGCGAGGTGGTGGTGACCGGCGACCAGCTCACCGACGCCTCGTTCCAGCCGAACACCCAGGAAGGCGCGGCGGTGTCCGTGAGCCTCGACAGCCGCGGCGCTGCGAAGATGCTCAAGAACACGCAGGAGAACATAGGCCACATGATGGCCGTGGTGTTCATCGACCGCTCGCGCGAGAAGAACGCGCAAGGGGTCGAGGTCGACCGCACCACCGAGGAAGTGATCAACCGCGCGACCATCCGCGGCGTGTTCAGCAACAACTTCCAGATCACGGGGGTCAACCCGATCGAGGGGCGCGAGCTCGCGCTGCTGCTGCGCGCCGGCGGCCTCGCCGCACCGCTCGCCGCGGTCGAGGAGCGGGCCATCGGTCCGAGCCTGGGCCAGGACAACATCAACAAGGGAATCCATGCCATGGTGTTCGGCACCCTGGCGGCCTTCCTCTTCATGGCGATCTACTACAAGGTGTTCGGCCTGATCGCCGACGTCGTGCTGTTCGCCAACGTGATCCTGCTCACGGCGCTGCTGTCGCTGGTGGGCGCCGCGCTCACCCTGCCGGGTATCGCCGCCGTGGTGCTCACGGTCGGCATGGCGGTGGACGCCAACATCCTGATCTACGAGCGCATTCGCGAGGAATTGCGCAACGGCGTGTCGCCGCGCGCGGCCATCACGGCCGGTTTCGAGAGGGCGTTCTCGGCGATCGCCGACTCGAACGTCACGGCGCTGATCGCGGGCCTGGTGCTGTGGCTGTTCGGCACGGGCGCCGTGCGCGGATTCGCGGTGGTGCTGGTGCTCGGCATCGCGACCTCGATGTTCACCTCGCTCATGGGCAGCCGGGCGCTGGTTCAGATCGTCTACGGCGGCAGGCGCAAGGTCGAGCGGCTGTCCATCTAGCAGGGGCTCATCGCACATGGAATTCTTTCACAAGGTGACCCGCTTCCCGTTCATGAACACCCGCCGGGTGTGGTACGGGCTGTCGGCGGTTCTGATCATCGGCTCGCTCGTGCTCGTGGGCGTGCACGGCCTGAATCTCGGCGTGGATTTCACCGGCGGCGTGGTGGTCGAGGCGAATTTCCCGCAGGCCCCGAACATCGAGCGGCTGCGCGACGCGCTCGCCAAGGCCGGGGTCGTCGACGCCCAGGTGCAGGCCTTCGGCAGTTCACGCGACATCCGCGTGCGCCTGCCGCCGGATCCGAACGCCAAGGGCGAGCAGATCGGCGTGCACATCCTCTCGATCTTCGCGACGGTCGATCCGGGCGCGAAATTGCAGAGCACCGAGGTGGTCGGTCCGCAGGTGGGTCAGGAGCTGTTCGTGAAGGGCGCGTGGGCGCTCACCGCGACCCTGGTGCTGATCGCGATCTACGTGCTGCTGCGCTTCACGCCGAAGCTCGCGGCGGGCGCCATTTTCGCGGTGCTGCACGACCCGATCTGCGTGCTCGGGTTCTTCGCGGCGACCGGGATGACCTTCGACCTGACGGCCATCTCCGCGATTCTCGCGGTGATCGGCTATTCGCTGAACGACACGGTCATCGTGTTCGACCGGGTGCGCGAGCGCGCGCGTTCGGCCCGCAAGCTCACCATCGCCCAGGTCATCGACGAGTCGATCAACCAGACGCTGTCACGAACCTTGATGACCAAGCTGGTCACGCTCCTGGTGGTGGTCGCGCTGCTGGTGTTCGGCGGCGAGACGCTGCACGGCTTCTCCGCGGCACTGGTGATCGGCATCGTCGCCGGCACCTACTCCTCGATCTACGTTTCGGCGGCCCTCGCGCTCGACTTGGGCCTGCGAACCGACGATCTGCTCGAGCGCAAGCTCACCAAGCCCGAAGAGGTCGACGGATTGCCCTAGGACGACCCGAAGCGCCCGCGCTTGTTCCGGACCGGACACGCCAGTAGAGTGCGGGCACCGCCAACCTATTTCGGGTGCACAATGAATATAAAAGGGATGCTCGCGACCAAGCCGATCGGAGACTACCAGGCGGAGGCGGCCGGTAAGCACTTGGTTCGGGCGCTCGGCATTCCGGCGCTCATCGCCTTCGGGATCGGCGGCATCATCGGCACCGGCATCTTCGTGCTCACCGGGCTCGCCGCCGCCCAGCACGCGGGGCCCGCCATCGTCATCTCGTTCGTGATCGCCGGCATCGGCTGCATGTTCGCCGGGCTGTGCTACTCGGAGTTCGCGGCGATGGTGCCGGTGGCCGGCAGCGCCTACGCCTACAGCTACGCGACGCTCGGCGAGTTCATCGCCTGGTTCGTCGGCTGGAACCTGATCCTCGAGTACATGGTGGCCTGCTCGACCGTCGCGGTCGGCTGGAGCCGGTATTTCATCAAGCTGCTCGAGCACTACGGCATCAACTTCATCCCCGCGTGGCTGTCGTCCGCGCCCTTCGAGGCCACCGCGACCGGCGCGGTCGAGCGCACCGGCGCGCTGCTCAACCTGCCGGCGATCGGCATCATCGCCCTCACCACCGCGCTCTGCTACAAGGGCATCAAGGAATCGGCGCTGGTCAACACCGTGATCGTGGCGATCAAGGTCGGCATCGTGATCGCGGTGATCGCCTTCGGCGCGGCCTACGTGACGCCCGCGTACTGGCATCCGTACATCCCGGCCAACACGGGCACCTACGGCGAGTTCGGCTGGAGCGGCATCCTGCAGGCCTCGGCCATCATCTTCTTCGCCTACATCGGCTTCGACGGCGTCTCGACGGTGGCCCAGGAGGCCAAGGATCCGCAGCGCGGCATGCCGATCGGCATGCTCGGGAGCCTCGCGATCTGCACGGTGCTGTACATCCTGATGTCGGCGGTGCTCACGGGCCTGGTGCCGTTCAAGGGCCTGAACGACGCGGCACCGGTCGCCGTGGCGCTCGAGGCGCATCCGCAGCTCGCCTGGATGTCGAGCTGGGTGATCTGGGGTGCGCTGTTCGGCCTCACCTCGGTGATCATCACCATGATCATCCCGCAGGCGCGCATCTGGCTGACCATGTCGAACGACGGGCTGCTCTGGAAGTTCCTGGGCAAGGTGCATCCGACCTACCGCACGCCGCACATCTCGACGCTGATCACCGGCATTCTCGCCGCCACCCTCGCGGGGCTGCTGCCGATCGACATCCTGGGCGAACTGGTTTCCATCGGCACGCTGATCGCGTTCATCGTGGTGTGCATCGGCGTGCTGGTGCTGCGCTACACGCGGCCGGACCTGCACCGGCCGTTCCGGGTGCGCGGCGTCTGGTTCGTGTCGACCATGGGCGTGCTGTTCTGCTCCGGCATGGCCTATTCCCTGCCGCGCGGGACCTGGATCCGGCTGCTGCTGTGGAGCGTGCTCGGGATCCTTCTGTACATCGGCTACGGCTACAAGCACAGCCGGATGCGCGGCGCCGCCGTCGCGGGCTAGCTGCCCGCGCGAGGGCGCGGCCCCCTCAGGCGCGCAGCGCCTCGGGAGTCAGCGGGCCGACGAGCTCGAGCAGCGCGGCGTAGACCTTGGGATTGCCGGCGACCACGTTCGGCCCGAGCTCGTAATCGCCGCCCGAGGGCGTGCCGACCCGGCCGCCGGCCTCGCGGATGAGCAGCACCCCGGCCGCGGTGTCCCACGGCTGCAGGTTGAACTCCCAGAAGCCGTCGGTGCGTCCGGCCGCGACGTACGCGAGATCGAGCGAGGCCGAGCCGGGGCGGCGCACGCCCGCGGCCGTCGCCATCACCGCCTTGAGCATGGCGAGGTACGGATCGACGTGCGCCGGATCCATGCGGTACGGAAAGCCGGTGCCGATCAGCGAGCCCTCGAGCGTGCGCTGGGAGCTCACGCGGATGCGCTTGCCGTCGAGCTGGGCGCCGCCGCCGCGATCCGCGGTGAACAGCTCCTGGCGCATCGGGTCGTAGACCACCGCGCATTCCAGCCGGTCCTTGTGCCGCAGGGCGATCGACACCGAAAATTGCGGAAAGCCGTGCAGGAAATTCGTGGTGCCGTCGAGCGGATCGACGATCCACAGATACTCCGAATCCCCGGTCCGCCCGCTTTCCTCGCCGAGCACGGCATGTCCGGGGTAGCTGCGGCGGATGGTTGCGATGATGTCGGCCTCGGCCTTGCGGTCGACGTCGGTGACGAAGTCGTTGCGGCCCTTCGAGTCGATCTTCAGGGAGTCGAGCCTCGCGAGGCTGCGCACGATCAGGTCGCCGGCACGGCGGGCGGCGCGCACGCCGATATTGAGCAGTGGTTGCATACGGTGGCGCTAGAATAGCAGAGCATGACCGATCTCGTTCGCATCGTCCTGATCGACCCCAGCCATCCGGGAAACATCGGGTCGGTGGCGCGCGCGATGAAGAACATGGCGCTCGACGACCTGACGCTGGTGCGGCCGCGCGCCTTTCCGCACGCCGAGGCCGACGCCCTCGCGGCGGGGGCCGACGACGTGCTCGCCCGTGCGCGGGTCGTGTCGAGCGTGCAGGAGGCGGTCGCGGACTGCGGCTTCATCGCCGGCGCGACCTCGCGCCCGCGCTCCTACACCTGGGAGTTCGAGACTCCGCGCGATCTCGCCGCGCGTGTCGTTGCGCTGCCGCCGGCGAGCCGCGCTGCGCTGCTGCTCGGCTCCGAGCGGTACGGCCTCTCGAACGAGGATCTCGCGATGTGCAGCGTGCTGGTGCGCATCCCGGCGAATCCGGCCTATTGCTCGCTCAATCTCGCCATGTCGGTGCAGCTGCTGTCCTACGAACTGCTGCTCGCGCGCGAGCAGCCGCGCTCGCACACCCAGCTCGAGATGCCGCTCGCCGAGTCGGCCGAGCTCGAGCACTTCTACCGGCACCTGTGGCAGGTGCTCCAGGAGGTCGAGTTCGAGGACCGCACCGGATATCTCATGGAACGCCTGCGGCGCCTGTTCAACCGCGCGCAGCTCGACAAGAACGAGCTGAACATTCTGCGCGGCATCCTGAGCGCCGTGCAGGGCCGGCGCGGCCACGCCGCCCGGCGCGGCGGATGACCGCGGCCGGCGCGCCGGCGTATCTCGACTACGCGGCGACCACGCCGGTCGATCCGCGCGTCGCGGCGCGCATGGCCGAGTGCCTGACGCCCGAGGGCGTGTTCGGCAACCCCGGATCCGCGGGCCACGCCTACGGGCAGGCGGCCGGCGAGCGCGTCGAGGCGGCCCGCGCCCAGGTGGCCGAGGCGGTCGGCGCGGCACCGGCCGACGTGGTGTTCACCTCCGGCGCCACCGAGGCGAACAATCTGGCGCTGTTCGGCGTGGCGCAGTATCACCGCGACGCGGGCCGGCACCTCGTGACGGTGCGCACCGAGCACAAGGCCGTGCTCGACCCATGCCGCGAGCTCGAGCGCCAGGGATGGCGCGTGACCTATCTGTCGCCCGATCGGGACGGGATCCTCGACCCGCAGCGCGTGGCCGAGGCATTGCGGCCGGATACGGTGCTCGTGTCGGTCATGCACGTGAACAACGAGATCGGCGTGGTGCAGGACGTCGCGGCGATCGCGCGGCTGTGCGCGCGCCACGGCGGGGCGCGCCTGCACGTGGATGCGGCGCAGAGCGTGGGCAAGTGCGAGCTGAACTTCGCGGCCGACGGGATCGACCTGATGTCGCTGTCGGCGCACAAGGCGTATGGCCCGAAGGGCATCGGCGCGCTGCTGGTATCGCGCGCCCGCGCCGTGCAGCTGCGGGCGCAGCTGTACGGCGGTGGCCAGGAGCGCGGGCTGCGCTCGGGCACCGTGCCGACGCATCAGGTGGCCGGCATGGCGGAGGCGTTCGCGCTGGCGACCCGGGCGCCGGCTGCCGAGCAGGAGCGGGTGGCGCGCCTGCAGGCGCGCCTGTGGCGGGGCCTCGAGGCCCTGGGTGGTGCGCTGCGCAACGGGGATCCGCTGCGCTCGGTGCCGCACATCCTGAACGTGTCCTTCGAGGGCGTGGAGGGCGAGAGCCTGCTGGCCGCGGTGCAGCCGTTCATCGCCGTGTCCACCGGCTCGGCCTGCAGCTCGGCGACCAGCGAGCCATCCTACGTGCTGCGTGCCGTGGGCCGGGACGAGCGGCTGGCGGAGAGCAGCCTGCGTTTCAGTCTCGGTCGGTTCACGCAGGATGAGGAGGTGGACGTGGCGCTCGAGGCGGTCGGCCGCGCCCTGCGCCATTTGCGGCGCCTCGGCGGCGGCTCCTAGGGGCCGGCCCGCCATGCGCTACAGCGCTCTGACCCGCCGCTACTTCGAGACTGCCGCGAGCGCCGGCACGCTGGACGGGGCCGGCGTGCGCCGCGGCACGGCCGGCAGCCGGGCACAGGGCGCCTGGAGACGGTTCGACCTGCGGGTGGGCCCCGGCACCGGGCTCATCGAGGAGGCGCGCTTCCTGGCCTATGGCTGTCCGCACACCATCGCGGTGGCGGCCTGGGTGGCCGAGCGGGCGGTCGGCGGTCCGGCACGGGCCGAGCTGCCCGAGGACGTGCAGCGCCTGCGGCAGCGTTTCGAGGTGCCCGTGGAGAAACTCGGCCGCCTGCTCGTGGTCGAAGATGCGTGGCGCGCGGCGTTCGCGGCGCCGCCGACGTGACGCAGGTCGGAAATTCCACCGGTCATGCCGTGCGCGGGCGGGCGCGACATGTTATGTATAGGTCGGACGGGTCAGGAGAGGATTTACTCGCTATGGCGATCGTGTTGACCGAATCGGCGGCTGATCGGGTGCGCTCGCATCTGGCGAAGCGCGGGGCGGGCGTCGGCTTGCGCCTGGGCATCAAGAAGACCGGGTGCTCAGGGTTCGCCTACGTGGTCAACTATGCGGATGAGATCCGCCCGGGCGATGCGGTGTTCGAGGCGCGCGGTGTGAAGGTGCTGGTGGATTCGGGCAGCCTGCCGCTGATCGACGGCACCGAGGTCGACTTCGTCAAGCAGGGCCTGAACGAGGCGTTCAAGTTCAAGAACCCCAAGGCCAAGGGCGAGTGCGGCTGCGGCGAGAGCTTCAGCGTCTAATCCGCCGCAACTTTCCCAATCAATACAGGCACTTCCCCTCTGCCGGCGGATTGCCTGCCGGCCTGCGCTCCAGTACACTTCGCGTCTTTTTCCGGCGCCGCAAGGCGCCGCCCCCCCTTCATTCATTCCGGAGCCAGCATGTCCATCGAGCGCACCCTATCCATCGTCAAGCCGGACGGCGTCGCCCGCAACCTGATCGGCGAGGTCTATCGCCGGTTCGAGTCCGCGGGCCTGCGAGTGGTCGCGGCCCGCATGGCGCAGCTGTCGCACGCCGAGGCGGAGGGCTTCTATGCGGTGCACAAGGAGCGTCCCTTCTTCAAGGATCTGGTGCGCTTCATGACCTCGGGCCCGGTGATGATCCAGGTGCTCGAGGGCGAGAACGCCATCGCGAAGAACCGCGATATCATGGGTGCGACCGACCCGAAGAAGGCGGCCAAGGGCACCATTCGCGCGGATCTCGCCACCAGCATCGACGAGAACATGGTGCACGGCTCGGACGCGCCCGAGACCGCGGCGCGCGAGATTGCGTATTTCTTCCGGGAAATTGAGCTCTGCCCGCGCACGCGCTAGCGTAGCCGTCGTGGCAATGAACCCTTCGAGGTGACGGGTCCCATGTCCGCCGATCGCACGAATCTTCTGGGGCTGCCCCGCGCCGATCTCGAGGCGTTCGTCGCCGAGCGGCTCGGCGCGAAGCCGTTCCGTGCCCGGCAGCTCATGAAGTGGATCTACCGGCGGGGGGTCGCGGATTTCGCCGCCATGAGCGATCTGGCGCGCGACTTTCGCGAGCGGCTCGCGGAGGTGGCGCAGATCGAGGTTCCGCAGATCGTCGCCGAACAGCGCTCCGCCGACGGGACGCGCAAATGGCTGCTGCGCATGGATCGCGTGCAGGGAATCGAGACCGTCTACATCCCCGAGCCCGACCGCGGCACGCTGTGCATTTCCAGCCAGGTCGGCTGCGCGATGGATTGCTCGTTCTGCGCGACCGCGCAGCAGGGCTTCAACCGCAACCTGAGCGTGGCGGAGATCGTCGGCCAGGTGTGGCTCGCGCACCGCGAGCTCGCCGGCGCCCAACGCATCACCAACATCGTGCTGATGGGCATGGGCGAGCCGCTCGCGAACTACCGCAACGTCGTGCCCGCCATGCGCATCTTCCTCGACGACCTGGGGTACGACCTGTCGCGGCGCCGGGTCACCTTGAGCACGTCCGGGCTGGTGCCGCAGATCCACAAGCTGGCGGAGGAGTGCAACGTGGCGCTCGCGGTCTCGCTGCATGCGCCGAACGACGAGCTGCGCGACCGGCTCGTGCCGATCAACCGCCGGCATCCGATCGACGAGCTGCTCGCGGCCTGCTGGCATTACATCGACCGGCAGAACGGCCGCAGCGTGACCTTCGAGTACGTGATGCTCGACGGGATCAACGACCGGCCGGAGCACGCCCGCCAGCTCGCGCGCCTGCTGCGCGGACGGCCCGCCAAGCTCAATCTGATCCCCTTCAATCCCTTTCCGGGCACGCAGTACCGGCGGTCGCCCGATCCGGTCATCCTGCGCTTTCGCGACCTGCTGAACGAGCATGGGGTGATCGCGACCATCCGCCGCACGCGCGGCGACGACATCGACGCGGCCTGCGGTCAGCTCGCGGGGCAGGTCGAGGACCGCACGATGGTGCGGCTCGGGTCCCGGCTCGGCGCCGGGCCGCGCGCGGCGGCGGGGGCGGCGTGAGCACGCGTGCGCGGATCCTGTGCCTCGCGGCGGTCGCGGCGGTCGCGGCCTGCGCGCACACCTCGAAGAATACGGCGAACGATCCGAAGCAGGCGGCCGCGCTCAACGCCCAGCTCGCCATCGAGTACTTGAAGCTCGACAAGCTCGCCTCGGCGCGCGATTTCGCCGAGCGTGCCTTGAAGCAGGATCCGGACAGCGCCAACGTGCAGTTGAGCGCCGGACTCGTCTACGAGCGGCTCAACGAAATGCCCAAGGCCGAGCACGCCTACTCGGCGGCGGCGCGCATCGGCCGGCGCGACCCGAACATGCAGAACAACTACGCGGGCTTCCTGTGCCGCACCGGCAAGACCGCCGCCGGCGAGAAGCTGTTCGCGCAGGTGGCGCGCGACCCGCTCTATCAGACGCCGGAGGTGGCGCTGGTGAACGCGGGAGTCTGCCTGCACAGCGCGGGCGACGTCGTGGACGCCGAGCGCTACTTCGACCGCGCGCTCGCCATCCGGCCGAACATGCCCGAGGCCCTGCTGCAGCTCGCGAACATCGCCTTCGAGCGCGGCGACGCCGCGCAGGCGCACGAGCTCATCCAGCGGGACCTGTCGGTGAATCCGCCGACGGCGGAGCTGCTGTGGCTGGGATTGCGCGTGGAGCGCAAGCTCGGCGACAGTGCGGCGGCGGCCAACTTCGCCCGCCGCATCCAGGTCGAGTTCCCGGACTCGGAGCAGGCGCGAAGGATGCGCTCGGGCATCGACCGATGACCGGCGTGGCGGCGCCGAGCCCCGGGGAGCGGCTCAAGGCCGAGCGCGTGCGTCGCGGGATCAGCGCCGACAAGGTGGCGGACGGACTGCACCTCGATCCCTGGGTGATCGAGGCGCTCGAGGCCGACGATTATCGGCGTATCGGACCCGCGGTCTACGTCAGGGGCCATCTGAAGCACTACGCGGCATTGCTCGGGCTGCCGCCCGAGACGGTGCTGTCCGAGGTGCAGACCCCGCCGCCGGCGCCGATCGCGGAGGACACCCGCAGCACCGTCGCGGTCAAGGTGCCCGGCGCCGCGCGCGCCGGCGCCCGGCTCCCGTGGCGCCCGGTCGCGGCGCTGATCGGTCTGGCGGCGCTGCTGGTCCTGGTCGTGTGGCTGAAACCGTTGCAGCGGCTCGGCGCCGCGCGGCCGCCGGCCGTGGAGCGCCCGACGGCGAGCAGCGGCGCGCCCGATGGCGGCCAGGCGGCGCCGGTGCCCGCGGCGCCGGGCACCGCGCCGGCGGGGGCCGTACCGGCGGCGGTCGGGTCCATGCCCGCGGTGGTGCACGCCGCGCCGCCGGCGGGGGCCGTGCCGGCGGGGGCCGCGCCCGCGCCCGCGCCGGTGCCGGCGGCTGCCGCGCGGGGACGGGTGCAGCTGCGCATGAGTTTTTCAGCCGATTCGTGGGTCGTGGTGCACGATGCGGGCGGCCGGCTGCTGTTCTCGGGCGTCGGCCGGGCGAACAGCGTGAAGACCCTGGCGGGCGCCGCGCCGCTGCGCGTGCGGCTGGGCTATGCGAGCGGCGTGCAGCTCGAGGTGAACGAGCACGCCGTCGCGATCGGGCCGCAATTCCTCTCCGGCGACGTCGCCGCATTCGATGCGGGTGCCGACGGCGTGCTGCGCCGGGGGGGCGGCCGGGATGACGCCGCGGCGCACGGCATTCCGACCGGCGGCACCGCGCCGGCCGGCGCGACCACGCGCGGCGCGTCCGCGCAGGCGCGCATTTTCCGCGGCTGATCGGAGGATCATTGAGCAAGATCATCGAGCCGCTGCGCGGCGTACACGACATCCTGCCCGCGCAGGTCGGCGCCTGGCAGCACCTGGAGCGGGTGGCCCGGGAGGTGTTCGCGGCCTACGGCTACGAGGAATTTCGCGTCCCCGTGATCGAGCAGACGCCGCTGTTCAAGCGCTCCATCGGCGATTTCACCGACATCGTCGAGAAGGAGATGTTCAGCTTCGTCGACCAGGGCGAGGATCACATCACGCTGCGCCCCGAGGCCACCGCCGGCATCGTCCGGGCGGTGATCTCCAACGGCATGCTGCGCGAGAGCCGCCTGCGCGTGTGGTGCATGGGCCCCATGTTCCGCCGCGAGCGGCCGCAGGCGGGCCGCTACCGCCAGTTCCACCAGATCGATGCGGAGGCCTTCGGGTTCGAGGGTCCGGACGTCGACGCCGAGATGATCCTGCTATCGGCGCGCCTGCTGCGCCGTCTCGGGCTTGCGCGCCTGAAGCTGCTGGTCAACTCGCTGGGCACGCCGGCCGCGCGCGCCGCGTATCGCGAGCGGCTGGTCGAGTACTTCGGCGCCCACGAGGCGGCTCTCGACGAGGACAGCCGCCGGCGCCTGCGGGGCAACCCGCTGCGCATCCTCGACAGCAAGGATCCGCGCACGCAGGGCATCGTCGCGGGCGCGCCGCGGCTGCTCGACTCGCTCGACGCGGAATCGCGTGCGCATTTCGATTCGCTGTGCGCCCACCTGACGAGCGCGGGGATCGAGTATCATGTCGAGCCCCACCTGGTGCGCGGCCTCGACTACTACACCCGCACCGTGTTCGAGTGGACGACCGACGCGCTCGGCGCGCAGAGCACCGTGTGCGCCGGCGGCCGGTACGACGGCCTGGTCGCCCAGCTCGGCGGCGCGCCGACGCCGGGCATCGGCTGGGCCATGGGCCAGGAGCGCATCGTGATGCTGCTCGAGGCGCAGGGGCTGGCCGCGCAGCGCGAGCGGCCGGACGTGTATCTGGTGCTCGCGGGCGAACGCGCGCAGATCGCGGGTTTCACGCTCGCCGAGGCGCTGCGCGACGCCTGGCCGGATCTCAAGGTGCAGGTCAATCTCGGCGGCGGCGGCATCAAGGCGCAATTCAAGCGGGCGGACAAGAGCGGCGCCCGGTTCGCGGCGATCTTGGGCGAGGACGAGCTCGCGCGCGGCGTGGTCGCGCTCAAGCACCTGCGCCAGGAGGCGGTCCAGGAGGAGTGCCGGCTGGCGCAGGTCGGTGAACGCCTGGGGGCTTTGCTCGGTTTGAAAGGCACGAGGTTAGCGGAGTAAACATGGCAGAAGATTATTTGACCGACGAGGAACAGGTCGAGGCCGTCAAGCATTGGTTCGCGGCCAACGGCGCGTGGCTCATCGGCGGCGCGGTCCTCGGCGTTGCGCTGCTGTCGGGCTACCGGTTCTACGAGAGCCGCCGCGAGGCACAGGCCATGCGCGCCTCGACCGAATTCGCCAGCATGACGGCCGCGCTGCAGGGCAACGACGGCAACCGGTCGCGCGACATCGCCCAGGGCCTGATCAAGCAGTTTCCGGCCTCCCCGTATGCCGATCAGGCGCGCCTGACGCTTGCGCGGCTGTCGGTCGAGGAGGGCAAGCCCACGGAGGCCGTGGCGCCGCTCACGCAGGTGATGAACGAGTCGAAGGATTCGGAACTGCGGCACATCGCGGCGCTGCGCCTGGCGCGCCTGCAGATCGATCTGGGCAAGCCGGACGAGGCGCTCAAGACCGTGGCGCAGCCCGGCACGGGCGCCTTCGCCTCGCTCTATCACGAGGTGCGCGGCGACGCGCTGTACGCGAAGCACGACGTCCAGGGCGCGCGCACGGAATATCAGGCCGCGCTCTCGAGTGCCGACAAGAGCGGGGTCGACACCGCGCTGCTCGAACTGAAGATCGCCGATCTGGGCGAGGGCGCGCCCGGCGCGCAGAAGGCCAAGCCCTGATGCGCGTCTGGCTCGCCGGCGGGCTCGCGGCGCTGCTGCTGGTCGGCGCCTGCTCGAAGGACAAGGACGTCGAGCCGCCCGCGCAGCTCGTCGAGTTCCCGGCCAAGCTGCCGGTGCAGAAGCTCTGGGGCGACAAGGTCGGCGGCGGCAAGAAGCAGATGGTGCTGCGGCTCGGGCTGGGCCCCGCCATCGACGACGGCGTCGTCTATGCGGCGTCCCACAAGGGCGAGGTGCTGGCGGTGTCGCTCGAGACCGGCCGGCAGGTGTGGATGAAGAAGACCAAGCTGCCGCTGTCGGCGGGTCCGGCCGCGGCGGCGGGCATGGTGGTGTTCGGCAGCAGCAAGGGCACGGTGCTGGCCCTCGACGGCAAGACCGGCCAGGAACGCTGGCGCACGAATGTGCGCTCCGAGCTGCTGTCGGCGCCCGCGATCGGCGAGAAGGTGGTCGTGATCCGCTCGGTGGACGGCCGCCTGCACGGCCTGAATGCCGAGGACGGCAAGGAGCTGTGGTCCGCCGAGCAGCAGGTGCCGCGCTTGAGCCTGCGGGGCACCGCGATTCCGGTGCTCGCCAAGGAGCTGGCGATCTGCGGCTTCGACAACGGCAAGGTCATGGCCGTGTCGCTGAGCACCGGCGACACGGTCTGGGACTCGGCGGTCGCCGCGCCCCATGGGCGCACCGAGCTCGAACGCCTGATCGACATCGATTCGGCGGTGCGGGTGGTCGGCGACGACGTGTTCGTGGCCGGATACCAGGGGCGCACGGCCATGCTCGCGCTCGAATCCGGCCAGATCTGGTGGGCGCACGACATGTCGAGCTACCGGGGCCTGTCGGTCGACGGCGAAAACCTGTACGTCACCCAGTCGGACGGCGAGGTGGTCGCCATGCGCCAGCGCGACGGCTCGGAGGTGTGGCGCAACAACAAGCTGCGGCTGCGCGCGTTGACGGTGCCGGCCGTCACCAGCTCGGCCCTCGCCGTGGCCGACTTCCAGGGCTACCTGCACTGGCTCGACAAGGGCACGGGCGAGCTCGTGGCGCGGCAGCGCGTGGCCAAGAAGGAGCGCGTGAGCAATCCGCTCGCCGTCGCCGGCGACACCGTGGCCGTGCTCACCGACGGCGGTACGCTCGCGGCCTATCGCGCCGCGCCCCCGCCGAAGACGCCCTGACGGCCGCATGCTGCCGGTAGTCGCACTGGTCGGTCGGCCGAACGTGGGTAAATCGACCCTGTTCAACGCCATGACCGGCACGCGCGACGCCCTGGTGGCGGATTTGCCCGGGCTGACCCGCGACCGCCAGTACGGCTTCTCGCGGCGCACGGCGGTGCCGTGCATCGTGGTCGATACCGGCGGGCTGGTCGAGCACGCCGGCGACATCGAGCGCCTGATGGTGGAGCAGACCGAGCGCGCCATCGCCGAGGCGGATCGGCTCGTGGTGGTGGTCGACGGCCGCGCCGGCGTGACGCCGCAGGATCAATTCGTGGCGCGGCTCGCGCGCCGCAGCGGCAAGCCGTTGTGGCTCGCGGTCAACAAGACCGAGGGGTTCGACCATGACGTGGCGGCGGCCGACTTCCATCAGCTCGGCCTCGGCGAACCGCTCCCGATCGCCGCCGCGCACGATCAGGGGGTCACCGACCTGCTCGAAACCGTGCTCGAGGGCCTGAGCGCGGATACCGAGGAGGCCGTCGAGGCCACCGGGATCAAGGTCGCGGTGATCGGCCGGCCGAACGTCGGCAAGAGCACCCTGATCAACCGGCTGCTGGGCGAGAACCGCATGGTGGCCTTCGATCAGCCGGGCACGACCCGCGATGCGGTGTTCGTGCCCTTCGAGCGCGACGGCGAGCGATATACGCTGATCGACACGGCGGGCGTGCGCCGCCGTGCGCGCGTCGAGGAGGCGCTCGAGAAGTTCAGCGTCATCAAGACGCTGCAGGCCATCGAGAGCGCGCACGTGGTCGTGGTGGTCATGGATGCGCACGACACGGTCGCCGATCAGGACGCGAGCCTGCTCGGCACCGTGGTCGAGGAGGGCCGTGCGGTGGTGCTCGCGGTCAACAAATGGGACAACATTCCCATGGAGCAGCGCGACCTGATCCGCCAGCAAATCGAGCAGCGCCTGACCTTCGCCGACTATGCGCCGCTGCATTTCATCTCGGCGCGCCACGGCAGCGGCGTGGGCGAGCTGCTCGCCTCGGTGCGGCGGGCGTACGCGGCCGCCATGCGCGAGCTGGGCACCCCGGAACTCACCCGGATCCTGGAGGCCGCGATCGCGAGCCATCCGCCGCCGCTGGTGAGCGGCCGGCGCATCAAGCTGCGCTATGCGCATCAGGGCGGGCGCAATCCCCCGGTCATCGTCATCCACGGCAATCAGACCGATCACGTGCCGGACGCCTATCGGCGCTACCTGGTCAACGTGTTCCGCCAGGCCTTCGACCTGCGGGGCACCCCGGTGCGCGTGGCCTTCCGGGGGGAGGAGAACCCCTTCGCCGGCCGGCGCAACGTCCTCACCCCCCGCCAGAAGCGCAGCCGCAAGCGATTGATCCAGCGCAACAAGCGCTGAACTCGAGGTTTGCTAAACTGGCGCCGCCGGCCTGCGGGAGGCGGCGGCAGGACCATGGGTGGGATGACCTGTGCGGCAATGGCTCCAATCGCGGATCGTGAGGCTGGCGCTCGGCGTGGCGCTGGCGATCGGGGCGTATGCGCTGGCGGGCTTCGTGATCGCGCCGCGCGTGTTGCGATCCCAGCTCATCGAGCGGGTCCACGGCGCGCTCGGGCTCACCCCGGTGGTCGGCGAGATCCGCATCAATCCCTTCCTGTTCCAGCTGGAAATGAAGAATGTCGCCCTGCCGGGCGCGGACGGTGAGAAGCTGGTCGGCTTCGAGCGGCTGTTCGTCGATTTCGAGCTGTCCTCGATCGTGCACCGCGCGTACACCTTCCGCGCGATCGCGCTGGATGCGCCGGTCGTGAACGCGAAGGTCGCACGCGACGGCACGCTCAACCTCGAGCAGCTGAAGCCGAAGTCACCCTCGCCGCCGCAGCCGCAGAAGAGCGCGCCGGTGCCGGCCCTGCGGGTGGCCTCGCTCAAGGTGAGCCGCGGCTCGGCCGGGTACGACGATCGCAGCCGGCCGACCGAGTTCTCCGCCCGTCTCGAGCCGATCGATTTCGAACTGCGCGACTTCAGCACCGGCGTCAGCGGCGGCGCATTCATGCTCTCCGGGGCTTCGCAGCTCGGCGAGCGCTTCGAGTGGCATGGGCACCTCTCGGTGCAGCCGCTCGAGTCCGATGGGGAAATGCGCATCGAGGGCCTGCGCGCCCGTACGCTCTGGGCGTACCTGGAGGACCAGCTCAATTTCGTGGTGAGCTCCGGCACGCTGGACGCGCAGGCGAGCTATCGCTTCGCATCGGGCGATGCGCTCGAATTGAAGATCGAGGCGCCGAAGCTGACGCTCACCGATCTCGCCGTGCGGCCGCGTGACGCCGAGAGCGACTGGATCAGCTTGCCGGCGCTCGAGGTGAGCGGCACGACGCTCGACCTGCGCACCCGGCAGGCGCACGTCGAGCGCGTGTCGCTCGAGCGCCTGAAAGTCCTCGCCTGGCTGGAGGCCGACCGCTCCTTGAATCTCATGAGGCTCGCGGCGCCGCGCGCTCCGGCGGCGGATGCGCCCGCGGCGGGCGCAGCACCGGCCGTCCCCGCGCCCGCCGCGGCCCCCCCCCCCCCCGCCCCCGCCGCGCCGGGGGCGCACGACCTCGCCCCCGGGCGATTGCGCGAGGCGGACATCGAAGCGGAGGACCGCGGCGTGCAACCGGCGGTCAAGGCGGGATTGACGCCCTTGAACGCCACGGTGAAGGGCGTGAGCCTCGACCTCGCCCGGCCGGTCGAGGTCGCGCTCGACACGCACCTGAACGGCGCCGGCACCGTGACGCTGCAGGGCGCGGTCACGCCGCAGCCGACGCGCACGGATCTGCAGGTCAAGCTTGCGAATCTCGAGCTCACCGCGCTCGAGCCGTACGTCGCGAAATTCACCGGCATGGTGTTGCTCGGCGGCCGGCTCGGCGCGGACGCGACGCTGCACTACGGCCAGGCGCCGGGCAAGCCGGCGCTGCAAATCGCGGGCCTCGTGACGGTCGATCAACTGCACACCGTGGACGCCGCGTTGCGCGACGATTTCATCGATTGGCAGCGCCTGGAGCTGCACGGCCTGAATTTCCAGCAGGCGCCCGACCGGCTGGAGATCGCCGAGGTGGTCGCGCGCAAGCCCTATGCGCGGGTGATCATCGAACCGGATGCGAGCATGAACGTGAAGCGCGTGCTGGCCGCGCCGGGCAGCAAGGCGGCCCTCGCCGCGACGGACGCAGCGCCGCCCGTGCCCCCCGCGACCGCCGCCGTGGCCCCCAAGAAGCGGGCGCGCCGGCCCGGGAAGGCGCGCGCCCCGGTTGTGGCCAGCGCGGCCGCGGCCCCCGGCATGCCCCTGTCGATCAAGAAGGTCACCGTGCACCAGGGGCGGATGGATTTCTCGGATCTGACCGTGCAGCCGAATTTCTCCGCGGGCATCGAGGCGCTCGAGGGCGGCATCCGCGGCCTGTCCTCCGATCCCAAGGCGCGCGCCGCCGTGGATCTGCACGGCCAGGTCGAGGACCCTTATTCGCCGGTGACCATCACGGGCGAGATCAACCCGTTGAGCCCGTCGCTGTACGCCGACCTGTCGATGAACTTTCGCAACATGGAGCTGACCATCTTCAATCCGTATTCCGGCAAGTTCGCGGGCTACGACATCAGCAAGGGCAAGCTCACGACGGAGCTGCACTACAAGGTCGATGGCGGGCGTCTGGACGCGCAGCATCACATCGTCATCGACCAGCTGGAATTCGGCAACAAGACCGCGAGCAAGGACGCGGTGTCCTTGCCGGTGAAGTTCGCGGTGGCGCTGCTCAAGGATCGCCACGGCGTCATCGACCTGAACATCCCGGTCGCCGGAACCCTGGACGATCCGAGCTTTCGCATCGGGCCGATCATCTGGCACGTGCTGGTGAACCTGCTGGAGAAGGCGGTGACCGCGCCGTTCGCCCTGCTCGGGTCGCTGTTCGGCGGCGGACCGGATCTGCAGTTCATCGACTTCCAGCCCGGGGTGGCCGCCCTGGACGAGGCGGCCCTCGCCAAGGCACGCGCGGTGGCGAAGGGCCTGGCCGAGCGGCCGCAGCTCAAGGTCGATGTGCCGATCGGCTTCGTCGCCGACCTCGACCGTCCGGCGCTGCTCGACGCCGCGGTCGCGGCGCCGAGCTCCTGCGTGTACGCCCGGACCAGGACGGCGAGCTGGGCAGCC
>VFSW01001913.1_pt1 | contig 31543 bp, 32 predicted proteins | sample 5358111 | NCBI WGS metagenome assembly VFSW01 (sample SAMN11554181, study PRJNA540505) | mine drainage metagenome | isolation source: sediment from site ElyBrook_90M | place: USA: Ely Copper Mine, Vershire, VT | collected 2017 | reverse complement strand
CAGTCATAACCCCTATTTATCAAAGGACGCCACGACAGGATTTTCAACTACCACTCTATGTGAAACTCAACATCCTTGCTTTTTATACCTTACCAGCTCATTCATATGGATTCAAATGGCCGAGGACAAGGAGGACCTGCGGGAGATGATATCATCGCTTCCGTATTCGTATGAAGTTAAAAACGGATCAAAGGAGATAAAGGAAGGCTATTCCTCCTATGAGAACAAGAAGGTCAGCGTGGCCGGCAGGGTAATCGCGGTAAGGAAATCTGGCAAGCTGGTGTTTGCAGACATACTCGACAGCCATGGAAAGATACAGGTATATTTCGACTTCTCTAAGCTTGGCGAGAAGGTATTCTCGGAAGCGAAGAAGCTCAACGCAGGGGACATTATCGGAATTGGGGGCAGGGTGTTCAAGACAAAGGCCGGAGAGATAACCATAAACGTAGAAGATTACGTGCTGCTTGCCAAGGCATTGAGGGTGCTTCCGGACAAGTGGCACGGGTTGCAGGATGTCGAATCAAGGTATAGGAAGAGGCACCTGGACCTGATAATGAACGAGAAGACAAGGGAGATATTCATAAAGCGGAGCAGGATAATATCCGAGATAAGGGCGTTCCTAGATTCAAAGGGCTTCATCGAAGTGGACACGTCCATATTGCACCCGCTTTACGGCGGCGCAGAGGCAAAGCCGTTCAAGACCTACGTAAATACTCTTGGCGAAGACAACTTCATGCGGATAGCCACGGAGCTGAACCTTAAGCGACTGATAATAGGCGGACTGGACAAAGTGTACGAACTGGGAAAGGTATTCAGGAACGAGGATTCCGACACGACCCACAATCCGGAATACACGCACCTCGAGGCCTACAGCGCCTACTGGGATTACGAGGATATAATGGAACTGGAGGAGGAGATGCTGCAAAGCCTTTCCAAGAAGATAAACGGAAGCACCGAATTGGCATATCAAGGCAAAAAGATAAGCCTGAAGGCCCCGTTCAAAAGGGTAAAATTTGTCGATGCAATAAAGGAGCGCACCGGAAAGGACATACTGAAATTGAAAGATGAGGAGCTGTTCAAGCTTGCAGAAGGCCTTGGAATAAAGTTCATCAGGGGAAAGAGGAACAGGCCGCATGCGTATGACAAGATATTCGAGGCGGTCATGGAGGAGCATCTGATACAGCCCACGTTCGTGGTCGACTTCCCGAGGGAGACAACCCCGCTGGCAAGGCATAAGCGCGGGAATCCGCTGCTTGCCGAGAGGTTCGACCTATACATCAACGGGAAGGAGATAGGGCCCGCCTATTCGGAGCTTCAGAATCCAATAATACAGAAGGAGAATTTCGACGCCCAGGAGAAGCTGCTGAAGCATGGCGACGAGGAGGTACCCCCGAGGGACATGGATTTCGTAGAGGCGATGGAATACGGAATGCCCCCGACCGGCGGGCTCGGAATGGGCATAGACAGGCTGGTGATGCTATTCACGGACAGCAGCTCGATAAAGGAGGTAATACTCTTCCCGATGGAAAAAAGAAGCCATTCAAAGAACTGAGAGAAGCACCTTTCTGAAGCCCGCGAAATCCTCCCTCATTACTGGCATGTTCTTTCTTATCCTTACCCCGGCAGCAGGATGCAGGCTTATGAGGTAAGTGCGCCCGCCTTTTTTGACATGCGTTCCACGTATGGATGCGACCTTCTCAAGGTTAAGTATCGCCTTGCATGCGACGGACCCAAGCAGCAGGATCACTTTTGGATCCACTATCTCTATCTGCCCCATTATGAACGGTCTGCACAATTCTATCTCGCGCCTTGTCGGCACCCTGTTCTTCGGGGGGAAGAACTGGACGACGCTAGATATGTAGATTGACTTCCTGTCAAGTCCTGCAAGCCCTATCAGCTCCGTCAGGAACTTTCCGCTCGCCCCTATGAACGGCTTCCTTTCAACGTCCTCGTTCCTTCCGGGCGCCTGGCCTATTATCATTACCTTTGCGTCAAGCGGCCCGTCCCCCGGCACAAAGGACCTGCTAAGCTCCCAATCCCTGGCCTTCAGCGGCAGCTTTGCGTATTCGCTGTTGAGCTTTTTCATCTCCATTTTCCTGCCCATAATATCATCTTGAGTTTGCAATTAGATAACTCTCGCACATCATAGGGGCGGATTTGCCATTGCTGCGGACCAAATTGTAAAGCGCTTCGGATATTCTGCTGTTCATTCCGTTGGGATACCCGCAGCTCGCGTAACCGCTGTAGTTCTCGAACATGAAATAGTTGAGCATTATCCAGCCATTGCCGGTATTGTACGGTTTCGAGAAGTAGTTGACAAGCAGCGCGCTGCCGTTTGAATCGGATATGGCTGAGGAAACCCTGATCCCGTTGCGCAGCAGGTACGAATACGAGCCCCTGCCTCCGGAGTAACCGGAAACAGGTACGGGGAATCCCGTCTCATTCACGACAACATACACGCTCCTCGATCCGTTCTCCAGGATGAACAGGTTGCCGAGTTTCGACGACCCCACAACAGCTATGCTGCTCCCGGAGTATTCCAGGCTGTTCAGCTCGTATCTCTGTATGCTGGAATTGCTTGCGTTAGTTACGAAAAGCATTGACGGCGCCCTCACATAGTTGGCATAGCCGTAATTCAACGCAAATGCCGAGAACCCCACAAGGAATGCGACCGCAGCAACAATAAGGATTTTCCTTGAATCGAATTTGCTTCGGGGCGCAGCCCTGGCCTTTGACTTTTTGGCGCCCAGCGTCATGCCGAATTTTCCCGCAATCAGCAGCATGATTATTATCGACGCATAGAAGATTAGCTCTCCCGCAAACGCATGGAACGTGCTTATTGCCGCGCCCAGCCCGTAGTACACCCATACTGATGCGATCAGCAGCATCCTTGCGAAGTTTAGCGCAACAACAAGGGCAACCGCAGAAACCAGCCAGTATATCTTGTCGCTTGCCTTTCCCTCGTAGAAATATGCCACGGGTATCAGGAACATGGCGAACGCCACGAATGTGCCTATGGAAACGCATGCCGACGATATGGAGATGCTGGATCCCGACAAGGCGGTTATACTGAGCCCGGACCTTACGACCTGCGCGCCCAATCCCCTTATGAGCAGGTAAACAGCCTGCGCATTAATATTCGCGAACTGCGCATTCGCCTTAAGCAATGGCAGCAGCACCAGCGGCGACGCGAATACCGAGTAAACGACCACTGGCAGCATCCTCCTGAGCCCCTTGGCGCCGAACACAAGCATTATCAGCGAAACCAGCACGATCGGAAGCATCAGCGCGTCTATCCTGAATGACATGAATGAGGACGACAGTGGCAGCCTTGCAATGGAAAGCAACGCCGCATAAGCCGCAAAGACGGCAATGGAAACTGCTATATTGATGGCCTTGGTTTCGGGGGCGATGTCCTCCTTATGGGCAAATGCTATGAAGGCGAACGTCATCAGCATCGCGGCTATCACGTACGTGCCAGGATCGGTGTCGAGTATTCCCGGATTCGTAACAGCAAGGGAATTCCAGTAAGAGACAAGAAAAGCAAAGAACACGACCGTTATGCCAACAAGCTTGGCCCTTTTTGCATCCATATTGCATTTTCCCCAAAAAGTCCTCGGCCGAGATGGGCTTCATCACGGATCAGTAGTTACTCTTTTCGTCATCGGACAATAAATTATGGATGCTAAATACTATAAATGAGAAGATTGCTAGATTACCATGGCAAGGGGCTACAGGTTCGTAGGGCACACCTCGGAAGTGGAATTCGAGGCGAGCGGGCGCACGATGGAGGAATGCTTCAGGAACTCTCTCGCCGCGATGTTCGATACCATATGCTATGCGGACAAGGCCAAGGGGCACAGATCAAAGAGGTCCGAATTCAGGGTAAGGGACAGCGCCGCAAACCCTGACGACCTTCTATGGTACTCCCTGCAGGACGCACTGTCCATATCCGATTCAAAGGGATTGTTCCCTTATTCCGTGAGGAGGCTAAGGATAACGGAGCGCGGCGGAAAGTACAGCATTGATGCAAGCATATCCGCAAGGGAGAAGAGCGACCATCTTTCCAGGCTTGAGGTCAAGGGCGTGTCAAGGTACAACATAAGCGTAAGGAAATCCGGCACTGGATTCAGGGCGACCGCGGTCCTTGATGTATGACTTAAGATTTGGCAAGCTCTAAAAAGGGATCATTGCATATATACTCATGCCGAGGAAGAATGCTGAACACGAGGAGATGCACAGGTCGCTGTTCATAATAGCGTACCTTTTCGTCATATTGACCGGAGTACTTGTCCTGATCCTCGAGGGAGGGAATGACAAGCGGCTCGCATTCCACTCTGTGCAGGCGATAATGCTCGGCCTTGCCATGATAATAGTGGCGGTTGCCGCAAGGGTTCTCGCGATCGCAATTCCGTTCATGCTGCTGCTCGGAACTACAATAAACGCGCTCATCTGGGTGTACGGCATGTACCTGGGGCTTGTGGCATACGGCGGCAAGGACAGGAGCATACCTACCCTTGGGAGGTATGCATCCGAGTATTCGCATTACAGTGCATAATCATAAGCCAGGAGGGGAAGTTTCGCTTCAAGGAAGTGTCGAATCCCCCTTTTCCGCTCTGCAGGCGGACGCATAGCCGATCTGCCATCCTGGCCTGCTTAAAGGATTGGTTTTCTGATTTATAACGGTTTCGCAGTCGCGTTTCCTAGGCTTTTAGCCTTGATGTGCAGAATGCGCACCTACTCGCGCCTATCGGGACATTTGAAAGGCAGTACGGGCAGGTCTTCCTGTCAGCGGGCTTCTTCTTCTTGAATTTGGATGCGGGCTTGATTATGAAGAAGAACACCGCTACCGCAATGCTGAGGAATACAATTACCGAGTTGATCAACGGTCCGATTAGGAACGTGCTTCCGTTTATCGTGTAGGCGATCGAGGCGAAGTTCACATGGCCAGGCAGCCCTATGAGCGGGGTTATTATGTCGGTAACCAATGAGGTGATCAATGCATTGAACGCCGCGCCCATAACAAATGCAACCGCAAGGTCTATCACGTCTCCCTTTGAAACGAAGTCCTTGAATTCCGAAACCAATGACATTGTAATTATTGCTTCAGTATCCTATATATATTTTCTTATTGAAGGAATAACGGATGATTGGATGGATAGGCTGGAGAGCATACCGAAGGAGCTCATATCGGGAACGATTAGCATTGACAGCAGCACAGCGATATCCAAGGCAGACCAGTACCTTAGGAAATATCCCGCAATAGTGGTCAACAAGAACAAGGATTATTACGGCATAATAGACACGAGGACCGTATACAGGGCGCTGCACGGGCTCAAGCTGAACGGCTCAGAGAGGATCGAAAGGTTCTGCATAAAGGCGCCAAGGGTGTCTAACAGCACATCAATCTACGACCTTGTCAATTATTTCTACAAGAGCGGGGTCAAGGCTCTGCCGTATATGCACGGCAACAGGATATCCGGGGTGCTTGAAAGGAAGACGCTGCTCAAGGTGCTGCTCTCGCTGAACACGCTTCAGGGCATTAGGGTGGGGGAGGCGATGTCAACCCCAGTTCTCGCAATCGATGCAAATGCGACGCTCGCGCACGCAAAGACAGCGATGCGCGACAGGAAAGTCAACCGGTTGATAGTCCTTCAGGACGGTAGGTTTGCAGGATTGATAACAAACTACGACATCGCGAACCACTACACCAAGAACCTTGGCAGGGCGCCGGAAAGGAAGAGCGAAGTCTACTCCCCGTCAAACGTGCCGATAGGCAGCGTTATGGAAACCAATACAAGATCGATAGACCAGGGCCGGGCGCTGTCAGATGCCGTCAGGGAGCTCGTGGAGGGAAACATCTCGTCGCTTGTAGTGATGAAGGGAAAGGATGCCGTGGGCGTGCTTACGATAACGGACGTTTTCGAGAGCGTGCTCGCAAGGCAGCGCGTGGAGGCTAGCAAGGTGCTCATGTCCGGCTTTGATGCGAATACCTACATGTACGAGGACGAGGCAAGGGAGGCGCTGATATCGTTGGTAGACCACATAGAGAAGCTCAGCGGGATAGACGTAGACTACATAACATTCAAGGTAAAGAGTACAAGGAGCAGGCTTTACGAGATGCAGGCAAGGCTCTCGCTCGGCAGGCATGGGATCATAACGATGCACACCAACAAGTACATGTTCGACGATGCGCTGAACGACCTTGTCAGGAAGCTCAGGCATAAGGTCGTCAAGGAGAAGGAGAGCATAATGGCGCACAAGAAGGTAAACGCGCTCAGGGACGCGGTTTGATGGGAAGGCATCCAAATAGCAAGGGACAGTCGAGCCTTGAACTGCTCGTTACGCTATCCTTCGGCCTGATAATACTGCTTCCTATTGTCGTTGTCGCTTTCATACAGGTATCGACGTCCACTTCTACGCTGGCAACAACTGAGGCGCAGGGCGCGGCGTCCAAGCTCGCGGACATAGCGACATCTGTTGGATCTCAGGGGTACCCGGCAAAGCAGCTTGTGCTGCTCCAGGTGCCGCAGAACATACAGACAATAGAGATCGGCAACCAGACAAACGGCGTGGGCCATGAGATAATATTCCTTGTCTCTACTAACGCAGGCGTAAGCTACGTAACCGCATACACTCCCGTGAACGTGAGCGGCTACCTTGGCCAGATATCCGGGACCGGCACCTACCTGATAAACGTGAGCGCGCAGAACGCCTGCCCGTCAAACCAAGCGGTGTCATGCGTGTACATCAAGTCGGCATGACATGCCAAGATCATGATTCCGGGCCTATCTGCTTTGGCATTTCCAGGTGCAGCGAATATGTGTTCCTGTATATCTTCCTACCGTACTTCAGGCCGAAAAGCCTGAACGACCTTACGGGCTTCAGGTCATAGTCCTTGAAGAACTGGTTCATCATGATCTTGTCGCTCACGTAAAGGTCCCTGCCGCGGTCCACGTCCTCCATCTTCGCTATGAAGCCGCCCCTCCTCTGCACGTACTTCTCGATCTTTGCAACAAGGCTCTCTATCCTCTTCGAGCTGCCCCTGAGCTGGACGACAGCCTCGTAATACCCTGAGCTTATCTGGTAGCACCTCCTGCAGGTCTCATGGGTTATCTTTATCGAGACGTGCGCCGGCACGGAGACCTCCTCCCCGTCGACGTCGAATATGAATGCTGCATCGGCCCCCTTCGCGTCGTATTCCTTTACCTTTACCGTCCCTTTGAACCTTGTCTCTATCTTTATCGCGCGCGACAGCGACTTGCCTCCCATCTTCGAGAATGTCTTGCCCTCCTTGATCCTCCTGCAGAACCTGCACTGCTTTATCGTCGCCCTTTCGGGTATGCTCCTCGCCAGCCTCTTCACAACGCACGCCTCGCAGAAGCTGCCAACGAACCTTATGTCGTCGCTTGACCTGTTGCACAGCGGGCAGAATATCGGCAAGCGCTTTTCACCTCATGAATAGTGCCTGCTCACTATCGCGCTGTATGCCGGCCTCGTTATGAGCACGCCGAGCAGCGCCCCTATTATCGTAGATTCCGAGAACCCCACGACCGTCACCAGCGAGGTGGAGAAGAACAGCGGCAGCATGGCAACTATCAGCAATGCCGCGTCTGTCCATACGATGCTGAATGCGCCCCCGAGCACGGACTTTGCGGATGCGTACTCGTCCGAGCGCCTCCTCAGTATCTCGTCGGTTATTATGATCTGCGCGTCCACTCCGGTTCCAACCACCGCTATTATTCCCGCGAACGCGGAAAGGTCTATAGTTCCGACAAGCCCTATTATCGATACGATTATGAACAGCTCCATCGCAGTGGTGAGCAGTATGGGCGCTATAAGGAATGCCTTCCTGTACCTTATGACTATGAACAGCGATACGCATGTTATCGCTATCAGCCCGGTTATCGCGCTTATGTAGAGGAACCTCTGGCCCAGCGTCGGAGGTATGGTTGTGGGAGTTCCGGCGATTATGGCGACAGGCAGTGCTCCCCCGTTAAGTATGCTTGCTATGGTCTTCGTCTGGTTCGTGGCGAATGCGGTTTCCTCCCTGACCGTGCCAGCCGGCGCAGCCCCGGATATCTCGTAGTTCTGGCTCGTGCTGCCGTTTGTTATCGATGCGCTGAGTATCGGCGAAGAAAGCAGGCCGACAACAGGCCAGGACGAGAGTATGCTCTGGTTGAGCGTCAGCCTCTGGTACCCCGGAGTCATGTTCTTCCTGCTCTCACGCTTCACCGTGTAATTGTTCGAGCTTGCGAAGCCAGCAAGGGCGCCGCCAAGGCTCGAGCTCATTATTACTGTCGAGTACTTGCCCCTGTTCGCCGTGAGGAATGATTCCGCGCTGTGAATGCTTGAATTGGACTGCGTGACCGCGATTACCGGTATCGTCTGGCTTCCGTACTTCAGCGCCGAATCCATCGCCGCAAGCGAATCCGACGGGGTCATACCGAGCGTGGTGTTCCCCAATTCCGAGTAATTTATCAATATCGCCGTAGATTCAGGCCTGTCAAGGAACATGTAAAGCGGCTGGTTGCCCTGGCCAAACACGACCTTGCTGAACTTCACCGAAGCCGGCTGCGTTATGAAGAATGTTACCTGCCATGTGACGCTGTTGTTGTTAACCGTGGGCTGCAGCTGGCCTATGCTGCCCTTGAGTATGTCCGTTCCGTTTATCGCCTCCCTGCCGTCCACTATCCCGTCGAACCTCCCCTGGCTCTCGATTATGCCTATCGTCTGGTTTATCTCGGTTGCCGAGACCGAAGGTATTGTCAGGTAGACCTCGGAGCTGCCAACCCCCTCTACTGATATCTGCTTGAGGCCGAAAGTGGATACCCTCTGCTGCAATGCGGATATGAGCCCGCTCATCGCGGTTACGTTGACCGGGTGCTCAAGCGTTATCGGTATCTGCGTCCCTCCCACGAACTCTATCCCGAAATGGAGTCCGTAGTGTATGTCAAGTATCAGAAGCGCCGCGACTATGAGTATGAGCGGCCAGATCCTCCTGTCCTTTATGTAATCTATCGGGCTGTGTCCTCTCTCGCTCATTTACGGTGCACCTCCTTGCCATGCCTGTACCAGAGAAGCATCGGCGTGTTTCCAAGCCAGCATGTGGCAAGGTCTGCTATAAGCCCAACTATCACGACTCCTGATATCTCAAGATATGTGGGTATGAACGCGAAGTACGAGACCGCGAACAATACGGAGAATGAGATTAGCGCTGTTATCGTCATTGTTGTGCCTGTCTTGAGCGCGGAGAAAGCCCTCTCCTCCGCGGTTCCCTCCGACCTCTTTATTATGCGCATTCCCGCAAGCACGTCGGTGTCTATCGCATACCCGAGGATCATGAGAAGGCCCCCTACTGACGCTATCCCAAGAGGTATCCCGAACGCGCCCATGGCCCCTAGCGCTATGACCATGTCGTTGGCAGCGCCGAACACTATGGAAAACGACCTTGCCGGTGTCTTGAATATGAAGAATACCACTATCGCAACTATCACGAACGACACCGCTATTATGTCTATCATCTGCTGAAGGAAGAAAGTGCCAAGGGTCGGCGTCACCTCGTTATAGGAATAAGACGAAAAAGGGATTATCCCCTTAAGCTCTGATATGACTTGGTTCTGGTAAACGAGCGAGGCGTTGGAGTAGCTGTTCTTCGCTATGCTGTCCATTGCCGCATAGTCGCTGGAGTTGTACTGCACGCTGCCTATGAAAGGCCGAAGCGCCGCGAGCTCCGAGGAGAGCGACGACTGGAATGCGGAAACGGATTTCTGCTGCTCCTGCTGCGCCGCGACGAGCTGCGCATGTATGGTGGAATTGGGGCCGTTGTCCAATTGCTGCTGGTAATCCGTTATGTTGAGCGTGTATGAGGAGTAATTGCTGTATGCGGAGTAGAAGCCAAGCAGGTCCGCCTGCGCGGCAGATATGCTGCTGTTCTCCGCGAGCGTTATCGAGAGCCCTCCGGGCGAAGTGGATACGCTTGCCTGCGCCCCGGGTATCTTGGAGTCTATTATTCCTGTTAGGCTCCTTATGTCCTGGGTGTGGTTTGTTATCAGCTGTATGCTTATGCCTCCCTTCAGCGTCGAGTCTAGCTGTATCTTCGGTATGAAGTACAGGCTTATTATCATCAGCGCCAGCGGCACCAGGATGAACATCCTGTAATTCTTGCTCTCATATATGTTTCTCATCAAAACCAGCAACAGAAGCGATGGCTCTACTTGTTATTTAATCGTATAATATCAATGAAATAACATTAATAAAGGTTTAATTGGTGGACCGGAATGGCAAGGAGGCTGGGCAAGAGGAAAAGGCCGGACAGGGAGAAGCACATGCTCAAGGAGCAGAACAAGGTAGACTCAGGAATATTCGACACGAAGACGATGATATACCTGAGCAAGTTCTACAACAAGCGCATCATAGAGAAGCTCGATTTCATAACCGCCAGGGGAAAGGAGGCGGATGTCTACCTCGCCGACGCGGGGACCGCGGACGTAGTCAACGGCAGGAAGTACGCAGTCGTGAAGTTCTTCAGGGTCGAGACGACGTCGTTCATAAAAATGTCAAGCTACCTGGAGGGGGACCCGAGGTTCTCCAGGGCCAAGTTCTCCAAGGGCAGCATAGTGAACACATGGTGCCTCAAGGAGTTCGGCAACCTGAAGATCGCAGAGTCGGCTGGAGTCGCCGCGCCGCAGCCATATTTCGCGAACGGCAGCATACTCGCAATGGAGTTCATAGGCGACGCGCACGGCATGCCGGCGCCGCAATTGAAATATGCGGAGCTAGACCTTCCCGGTGCATTCTTCAAATCGGTATTGGGGCAGATCAGGAAGCTGTACAGGAAGGAGCTGGTGCATGCGGACATTAGCGAGTACAACATACTCGTAAGGGACGGCAAACCAGTTCTGATAGACTTCGGCCAGGCGGTTGTTACAAGGCATCCCAATGCGGCGGACTTCCTGGAGAGGGACGTCTCAATCATAACAAGATACTTCCGGAAGCGTTACGGAATCAAGACATCGGAAAGCGAGGCCCTGAAAATTGTGACAGGCTAGGATTCCATTCTCTTTATCGTTAGGGCAAGTGCCTTCTCCATCGATGCCTCCTCCCAGAGCCTACCGAGCATTGCGGGATTGCTCTTCGTTGCAGGGTTCCTCGCGGTTATCGAGCACACGTCCCTGTATTTCTCTATAGACAGGTCGAACGTGCCTATCCTCTTCGCCGCATCGATTATCTCCTGCTTGTCAAAGCCTATCAATGGCCTCACAACAAAATGCTCCAGCCCCTTTGAGGATGATCCGAGGTTCTGGATCGTCTGCGACGCCACTTGGCCTAGACTCTCCCCGGTAACTATGCAGTCAGCGCCCTCCATTTCGGCAATCCTGTCCGCAAGCCTGTAGAGGAAGTACTTGAAGAAGACGAGCTCGTACCTCTTCGGCACCTTCATCGCATACGATTGGAACACATGGCCCGGCATGAGCAACAGCTTCGAGTCCGGGCAGTATGCCGAAAGCATCTTTGCCATCCTCCTGATCTTCGAGAGTTCCTTCGCCTTGTTGTCCGGGAATGCGTGCACGTGCATGTATATCGGCTTCAATCCCCTCTTCATTGCGTAGAACGATGCGACCGGCGAGTCAATGCCCCCGGAAAGCATCACCACCGCAGACCCCGAGGATCCGACAGGCAGGCCGTTCGCCCCCTTGATCTTTTCCCTGTACAGGAATGTCATGTCCCTGGTGCAGTTTATGTAGAGCTTGTTCTCCGCGTCCTTGTCTATGCCGAATTTCAGCTTCTTCTGGTTGCTTATGAAGTGCATCACTATGCCGTTCGAGTCGAAGCCCATGTCCTTCACCGACCTGTGGGGCACTATCCTGACTATCTCGCCTTTCCTGAAGAGGGAGTTTGCCGATCTTAGTATGCTCGCGAGGTCGTTCTTCGACATTATTACAGGGCTTATCCTGCTTATGCCGAACACCTTCGACGCCTTTGAGATTATTGATTCAATCTTCGAGCCGTCGCTTAGCGTTATGAGGAGCCTGTCCCTTATGAAAGTCAGCTCGGAGTATCTCTCGCCCTTAAGCGCTGCCTCGAGGTTGCGCCGGACCGCGCGTATGAAGTCGTTCCTGTTCCTTCCCTTCAGCCATATCTCGCCGAAATGTACAAGTATGCCCTTGTATTTTACCATCTAAAACACGCAATATAAATACTTAGCTTTACATTATTAATCCATTGCGATAAGGTAGTCGGAATGAATATCACTGGCTCTTTCAAGAAGTTCATTGACAACTCAAGGCACGTAATGAGCATAAGCTACAAGCCGACCAACCAGGAGTTCAACAAGGCGGCGAGGCTCATAATCTTCGGCATACTGCTGATAGGCGCAATAGGGTTCGTAATAGCGATACTGATCTCGCTCGTGATAACGGGCTCGCTCTCGCTGATATGACCATGGAGATAGAGATCGACTTCACCAAGTCAGCGCAGCAGAACGCATCCGATTATTATGAGCGGTCGAAGAAGCTGCTCGTTAAGAAGGCAGGCGCGGAGAGGGCTGTCAAGGACCTCGAGAAGAAGCTGAAGGAGGAGCGCCTCAGGGAAAAGCCGAAGCCGGAGCTGAAGACGGTAAAGCTGTCAAAGGGGGAATGGTACGAGAAGTTCCACTGGTTCTATGCCAGCAACGGCATGCTCGCTATAGGGGGCAGGGACGCCCACCAGAACGAGCTGATAAATTCAAGGCATTTCAACGACAATGACCTGTTTTTCCATGCGAACATATTCGGCGCATCGGCCGTGGTGCTGATCGGCGGAGCGCAGGCTGATCGCGATATCAGGCAGGAGGCAGCGGAATTCGCGGCATGCTACTCGAGCGCATGGAAGGAGGGGCTGAGGACCGTCGATGTTTACGCAATGAAAAGGGACCAGGTAAGCAAATCGACAGGAAAGGGCTCGCTGGGAACCGGAAGCTTCCTTTTGAGCGGAGAGCGCGACTGGTACAGGGGGGTGCAGCTCTCGCTTATCATGTATGCCAAGGACGGCAAGCTGTCCACCGTGTCCAGGACAACCTTCGAGAAGACAAAAGAGGGGATACAGAAATATGCGAAGGTATCGCAGGGAAGCATGAAGAAATCTGACGCGGCGAAGAAAATCTCTGCAAAGCTCGGCTACGAAGACCTTGACACCGTAATGAGGCAGCTCCCCGTCGGGGAATTCAGGATTGAATGACCCTGAATTACGGCAACGTCATGGAGATTATCGGGGCCGTGAATCCTGCACCGAATGTTACCATTCCCGTAGCCAGGTTGTATCCTATCACTTGGTTGGCCGCGTTTTCCGGATTAATGTAAGCCATGTTCATTCCTCCGCTCTGGTCCGGTCCAAATTCTATGTCGATTGCGCTGTTTATGCCGTTGTAATACCCAAGGTTTACCTGAGTTAACATTGTGCCGTCTGACACTTTCCATACGACCAGGGTCTCCTGCCCGTTCAACGTGTCATATATTATCTCAAGATCCTTTGTGTTGTCCGGTGTTACCCTGCTGTAAAGCGGTACGAACTCCTGCTGCGATCCCGGCGGACTCTCCGAGGTCTGTAACCATATGTTTGAACCGTCTGCTGTGCTGAATGCCTGTATGGCTGCGCCCTGAGCTGAACTATTTAGGTCTATAGTGGAAAAGGCCGCTATCATTGTGCTGCCATCAGAGGTCAACGATGGTTGCACTATGTTGAACGGATCTCCGAAAAGAGGTAATGCATCCCTTATCACCAGCTTTGTCGGATTTGACGGGTCGATGTTGACAATGCCGTCCGAGGCGCTGCCTGTTGTGAACCCGTTTATAACTCCGTAAATCTCCTTTCCGTTGGGGTTGACTGCAATGGATGTCATGTTCCCTACGGGCAATCCCTCGTCCATTACCTCACCTGTTTTCAGGTCGAATGTCGCAACTCCGGAGCTGAAGATGGTGGCTGCGCCGTTCTGGTTTGCGGTCAGCATTGCGGCATATCCGCACTTCTGGTTCGGGCTGAATTCCAGTCCGTGCTGGCCTGCCAGCTGCTCCTGGAACTGTATCTGGCCGCCCTGGGTGAACTGTCCTGCCCCTCCTGGAATGAACGGGGTTACTGTGCTTGCTTCCGGCGTACCAACAGCGTAAATCACGCCATTGGGGCCCGCCTTTGCGTATCCCTCGGTGCCGTCATTCTGCTGCCCCGGCTGTATCACCGGAGTGGTCGAAACGATCTGCCCCTGCGGCGAGATCTGTTCAAGATTCTCATTTGTTATGTCTGTTGGGGAGCTTGAACTGGCCACCAATGTGTAAATGTATTTGCCATCGGTGGTGAGGTATGGCAATCCCTGTGTGCCTGCGCCCGGGTTTTGCAGCTGTACCGAAATGCCCGTTATGTTTGCCGCTGGCGTGCCTGCGTTTATTCCGCTTAACAGGTGTAATGTGTTGTCGCTGGTTGCAATGGCAAGGACAGTTCCGTTAACGGTTCTTCCCTGCACAGGTGCGCCCGTGCATGTGGGCAGAACATCCAGCGCCATGTCTGTTGAAGCCTGGTTATAATTTGAATTGCCGCTGTATGTTACTCTTATGTTTGGCAGGCTCTCGTCAGCGCTGTCCGTGATTGTATCATTTTCTGTGCAGCTGCTGCCGCTGTTGCCTGTGCAGTTAAACGATCCTTGCGTCACCTCGGCAGAGCCAAGATTGCCGTATGCTATGGATCCCCCGCTGAGGTCCTTTCCCTGCGTGCCAGTAACCGTTACGGTTATTGTGGCCGTGTCTCCTTCTATTACCTGTGAAGGCGATATTGTTGCGGAAACGCTTGCATCCTCCTTCTGTGTAGTCTGCTGTGGATTGTTTACATTTATTGTCTTGTGCACCGAGCATCCGGTCAGGCCTATGAGCATGGCCGTTGCCGCGATTCCCGCATAAGCGTTCCTCTTAAGTCTCTTGAGGGACTCCTGCCCTGCCTCAGTCATTGTTGTTCTAGGTCTAATAGTTCTGCTCGACAATTTTATCACGTAAATGATTCTGCATCTAAGATATTTATGCCTAACTGTTTTTTATTTCGGGAGGATTTGTTTAGGTATGCTCAGTTGTCGTCCCTGTGGTATGGGTCGTCCATAAAGTCAAAGTCCTGCTGCCATGCAGCGTCCCTTGCAGCCCTGCCCTTTGGTGCGGGGGGAATGACAGCAATCCCGTCAATGCCTATACTTGGGCGCACTATGGTGCGCTCAATGCCCAGCCCCAGCTGCACCGGCTTCCTCTGCTTTCTTTTCCTTGGCATTGTATGCGATTCAATTCTAAGCAGGGAATCCACGGGCCCCTCTTCGGCAATCCTAAGTTTCGGCAGCGCCGAGCCCAGCCTTGCCAGTTTCCTATCAACCTTGGCCGCGTTTATTTTCTGGTGCTTGGATATGACGTACCTGTGCTCGTCCCAAGATCCCCTGTAGACCAGCTCCTTCACCATGCCGTATACCTTCCTTCCGACCCTTCCCTTCCTCTGCTCCTGCTCCGATGCGGAGGGCGCCTGGTCATAGCATATCAAATGCCCGACGTCAAACTTGTTTACCCCCATGCTGGCTACGGAGGTTGCAACCACCCATCGCACGCTTCCGTCGGCAAGTCCCTCTTCCACTTCCGATTTTTCGCCTTTTGTCATGCCCTTCCCCTTTCCGGTGTAAGCCCTGGCGCTTATGCCCTTCGAGTTCAGCCTATCCGCTATCATGTGCACCGTATTCCTGTGGTTCGCGAAGACGATCACCTTTGCATCGGGGTTTGCCTTTGCATATCCGTAAAGGAAATCCATCTTCGGATGCTCCAGCCCCGACTCCGCAGCCTTCGACGCATCCTCAAGCGCACGCATTACCATGGCATCTGCGAGGAAGCTGGCAAGCGATGCGCTTTCCCCTTTTGATCTCCATTCCCTGATCTTCGCGAGCAATGCTGAAGCTCCGCCGATTGTAAGCGCCTCGTACGACTGCACGGCCCTGTGCAGCTCGCCGTATATTATCATGGCGTGCCGAGAATCAAACTTCCGCGCCTCGTAGTAGATCTCATTCATGCATCTCTTTCCGCTGTTTGACCTTTCCTGTATGCCGTAGAAGTTTCCTGCATCGATCTCGTTGATGAACCCGCGCGGGGTTTTCATGCCCATATCGGCAAGCTCCTGCAGTTTTTCCCTTATGAATGACAGCAGAGGCCTTGATATCCGGGATATGTACTCCGCAGGCTCTATCATCACCGTCTCCACGGACCTGCCCGCCATGTAATTGCCCATGCTGCTGCCATTTGATCTTATCATGTCGAACCCCGCGCGCTCCATTATCCCCTGCACCTTGGCCCAGCTGCTTCCCGGGGTGGCGGTGAACCCGAACACCTTGACGTTCGTTGCGTCGCACAGCTTTGCCGACGCATAGTTTCCAACGTTCTTATGGCACTCGTCGATCACGATTATGTCGTTCCTCCCTATGTGCAGATAGCCGGTGAAGAAATCGTTCCAGACCGTCTCTGGGGTTCCGGCGAATACCCGCGCATCCCCGATGTGCATGTGCCTTATGCTTGGGTTTACGCTGCCGGTAAGCATCACTGTTCCCTCAGTTCCGAGCATCCTGTGCACAACGCCGATGTGCTCCTTTACCAAATCCTCCGTAGGGGCCATAAAGATGCCGCGCCCGTTGTTGAATTCCGCGTTTGCGGCGATTGTGAAAATCTCCAGGAGGGTCTTCCCGGCGTGCATTGGGATTGATATCCCGTATCCGCGCTCAGAGCCGTCATCCCCCCTGCTTTTGTTCTGCACCGCCCTGAGCAGGTCGAACATGAGCTCTACCTGGCCTTCCCTGTACTCAAGCGTATTGAGATAATCGGAATTTATCCTGTTCAGGGCCCTAAGAAGAGAGCCCGTCTCCTGGGGGGAATGGAAGCCCCGCGAGCGCCTCAATCCCTCAATAAGGGGAATCTGCTTTGGCGCCGAGGATCCCGTCCCGGCATGTGCCTCAGAATAAACCATATCTATCATAAAATATAGCGCAGTAGATGATATATAAAGGTATCAGGGATGGCCGGCTTCCACTCCAACAAAAATAAGTATCTGGAAGGACAGAACAGTAATGTGATATTTTGGGCAGAAGAGAAAGGCTAAGGCAGGAAAGAAAGAAGGAAATGCTCAGGCAGGAGGAGGTAGCCAGACAGTCAAGGAGGAGGTTTCTTAGGATCGGGCTGGGCACCGCAGCTGCAGTCGGGCTTGGATCCTTTGGGTACTCGATATTCCCGGATATCGCCAAAAACAGAAGAACATATAACCTAAGGATGATTTTCCTTGACCACAATAGCATTCAGGACGCGGCCCGGCTGCTGAGGCATATCGATGAGGAGAAGGCAAAGGGAAGGCCTGTCGGTGTATTATTCATCGAGAACAGGGTTATCTCAAGCAATTATGATTCTTTCGCAGTGCGACAGAATAAGGTACTTTCCGCGATACACCAAATCTATTCAAATCTGTTGAGGAGTGGAACTAACCCCCAAAAGGCCCTAAAGGAAGCAGGCTCATACCTTGACCTTAACTTAAAAAATCAAATTGGCTCCATGAGCTCTAGAAACTCGGGCCTGGGCTTCTTGGGCTTTCTGTATTTGGGTGCGGCGATTAGGGGATTGAAAATAATGCCTGCAGAGGCGTATCCAAAGATTGAATATGACCTTATTACCGCAGATTCTGCTGCATACAATAAGTCGATAGCAGAGTTTGTAGATAATGTAAGGAGTGCTACACTTGGAAGGCTTATGGAGCTGGAGAAAGAGAGAGAGAACATAGCCCTTCGCGTTAAGAGGGCAAGGGACATGAATGTGGAAAACAACATAAAGGAAAGGCTTGAGGACGCAGTCAGGATATTTCCCGAGCTGGGAAACGGCACCGCTGTCAATGCAGTTCTGTGCATGGGATTCGAACACGAGCTGATATACGAAACAATGAAAAGGCGCAGATTGGGAAATCTTGCAGTGAGCATGGAACTCTACCCTCTCAAGTACGAGATTTTCCCCACGGGGGTGCACAATTTCTACAGGCCATTTACCACTAGGGAAGCATACCTAGTTGCTATTGAGGAATTGGGGTTCGCATACGAGATGAAAAGGCTCAGTGCCTCCAGGCCTGACATGGTCGGTGTTGCGGTCAGGCACGCACTATCAATGACAGAAGCGCAACTGCAGCAGTTGGACAGGAATTCCTCAAGAGTACAAAACTACTCAGAAAGGTTTAGGTTAATAATGAGGACAGCAATGGGGACCGAGGCGTTCCATGCGCTTTCTGATATTCCAAAACCTGCATGATGTTATGCGGGGAGAGAGATTTGAACTCTCGAACCCCTAAGGGACCAGGCCCTGAACCTGGCGCGTTTGACCAGGCTTTGCTATCCCCGCAGCACTGATAATCTTGTTTTATGGTTTATAATTCTTGTCATCCATTTGTATCGGATCTGCTATGGCCGGCGGCAAGAAAATAAGCGTGCTAGTGGCGACCGCCGTGGGGCTGGGCGCCATAATAGGCGCAGGAATATTCGTGCTTAGCGGCACCGCGATCGAGATCGCCGGGAGGAACGCCCTGCTCGCGTTCGCGCTGGTCGGCACAGTCGCCCTGATAATAGGGCTCGAGCTCGGCGAGCTCGGCTCCATAATGCCCAACCTGAAGGGGGCGTCCTATTCGTACACATACAGGGCGTTCGGCAGCGAGCTCGGCTTCATAACCGGCATACTCCTCTACTTCAGCTATTCGACTTCCATATCCGCCGTGGCGCTGGGGTTCGGCTCCTACCTGGCAAGCATCGTCGGGGTCGCATCCGGCGGAGTGTTTCCGATAGTATTCGCGATAGCGCTGATAGCCGTGCTATCCGTGATAAACCTCCTGGGCATAGCGGCCGCGGCAAAGGCGGACTTCCTGCTCGTCGCGGTAAAGGTGGCAATACTCTTCGTATTCGTAGTGTTCGCGCTCTACTTTGTCGCCGGATCTGCGCATCCGCTTATAAACTTCACGCACATCCGTCCCTCTAAAGGGGGCATAGGCGCATTCTTCGCAGCAAGCGTCGTAATATTCTTCGCGTATTCCGGGTTCCAGACAATATCCACGTTCACCAACAGGATAAAGGGCGGCCCGCGCGGCGCGGGCAGGGCGATAATCTATGCGATACTGATAAGCGTGGTGGTGTACGTGTTCGTCGTATTCGCCATGATGCTGCTGCTTCCGGCAACCTCCTATACGATAAATGCGGATCCTCTCTCCCAGGCGCTCAAGGGGGTAAATGCGCCAACGTGGCTGTTTCTGCTTGTAGGGATTGGTGCGCTGATAGCAACGGCGTCAGCAACGCTTGCCAACATACTCACATCGTCAAGGACGCTCTACCAGATAAGCAAGGACAGGCTGCTCCCCAAGTTCACGAGGCTGTACGATGAGAAAAGGGACGTAGCGGTAAACGGCGTCGTAATATCCGCGGTTATCGGCGTCATAATGCTCTTCTCCGGGAACATATACGTGATCGCGGCAATAAGCAACTTCGGGCTGATATTCTCGTACCTGATGATAAGCTTCGCTGTCGTGCACTTCAGGAGGAAGGGCGCGAAGCCCAAGCTCAAGACGCCGTTTCACCCATACCTTACGATATTCTCCATAGTCGCGCTCATGGCATTGATGATAGGCCTTCCTAAGATAGCCCTGGTGATAGGCATGCTACTTATTATCTCGCTGATAATAGTATACTACTCGCTGAGGGAATACGAGGACAAGAAGATAGTGAGGATAAAGCTGTTCAAGTAAACTACCCACCCGCAAGCGGTGTGAGCTTTCAATCAGATGATTCAAATGGAATACAATTCCAATAACAGAACCAACGTCATTTCGACACAAAAGCCAGTTTACAATGGCTCAATTGCTGGAAAACTGAAACCTGTTGTTTCGCTCCGGCAACCATTTGAGCATGACCAAATTGCCGTAGATTTTACGTCTGGTCGGACAACCTCATATCTACATCCATTTCCAGTTGGAAATTTCATTTATGGCATTGTGCAGAAGAAAATATATAATAATTATGCTCGACAATTCATCCCACCGCTAAAGCGTGTGGGCTTCCTTTGTTGAGATTGGCGATCTCATGCTCATCGGGATAGTCGGCGCGCCTAACAAGGGAAAGAGCACGCTCTTCTCCGCGTTGACGCTCAAGGATGCGGAAATAGCGGATTACCCTTTCACCACCATAAAGCCGAACATCGGCATAGCCTATGCGACGAAACCCTGCCCTGAAACCGAGCTGCATGTAAAATGCAAGGCCAGGAACTCATTGTGCGATGGCGGCATAAGGAAGATCCCTGTCAACATAGTCGACGTTGCTGGGCTGGTTGAGGGCGCGCACGGGGGCAAGGGGATGGGAAACCAGTTCCTCAGCGACCTTGCCGCATCTGACGCATTGATACTCGTAGTTGACGGCAGCGGAAAGACAGACCCGCAGGGGAATCCGTGCAATGGCTGCAACCCATCCGGGGATTGCACGATGGTCTGGAATGAGCTCGTGCAGTGGGTATCGTCGATAATAGAAAGGCATTCGGAGAAGATCGCAAAAAGGATGGACGGGATCGATGCCATCTACGAGGCGCTCGCCGGCCTGAAGGTTACGAGGGAGCAGATCAAGAGCTCGGCGGAGAGATGCGGCCTATCCTTGGCAAAGCCAAAATGGAGCGGCGACGAAAGGAGGGCGTTCTCCGATTCATTGCTCAGGGCCAGCAAGCCCGTAGCCATAGCGGTCAACAAGAGCGACATAAAGGGATTCAATCCAAACATGGCCTACCTGACTGGTATTTTCGATACCGATAACGTTGTCCCGATATCGGCTGCCATAGAGCTCGCGCTGAGGAAAGCGGCGGAATCCGGGATAGTTGACTATACTGCAGGCGCGAGGGAATTCAAGATAACTAGAGATCCGGACAACGAGGCGCAGCTTCACGCGCTTGACTTCATGTCCAAGTTCGTCAGGGAAAAGGGCACCAACGTGCAGGAGCTGATGAACATGGCGGTGTTCGGAATCTTCGACAATATAGTAGTATACCCTGTAGAGGACGAGACAAAGTACGCCGACCATTTCGGGAACGTGCTGCCTGATGCGATAATGCTCAAGAGGGGCTCCACTGCAGCGCAGCTTGCGGAGGCGATACATACTGACATAGCGAAGAGCATGCTCTATGCGGTAGACGCAAGGACCAAGATGCGGATAGGCAAGGACCACGTGCTCAAGGATGGCGACGTCGTAAAGATAGTGAGCGCGGCAAGATAGGCGAGGCAATGAAGGCGTTATCGTTGAAGGAGCCGTGGGCGACGCTAATACTCAAGGGGAAGAAGACAATCGAGACCAGGAAATGGAAAACGAACTACAGGGGAAGGATCCTGCTCTGCGCGTCAAAGGCGCCCCGTTCGGAAATATCGGGGAGGGCATTCGCTGTAGCCGAACTTGTGGACTGCAGGCCAATGACAAAGGGCGACGAGGCGGCCGCGTGCTGCAAGGTGTACGATGGCGCATACTCGTGGATCCTCTCCAATATAAAAGCGGTAAAAAGCCCGTTCGAAGTAAAAGGGCAGCTAGGCCTCTTTGAGGCGGATGCAGACCTGTGAGCCGATTAGCTCTTTGCGGCGGTGAGAAAGGAAAACAAAGGCACGACGATTATCGTTATGAGGAAGGGAACCAGTATGTTAAACTCTATGAAGCTTGCCATGCTTACAGACGCAAGCGTTCCTGTGCCCTGCACCATCATTATTATGTAGACTACGGATATGGAAACAATGTAGATTATCGATGCATAGATGGCGTTGACCAGGCCCTTGTAAAGCAGCAGGCGGTGGTTGCTTTTCGCCTTGCTGACTATCTCGCCAATCCATAACGATGCGAGGAGCGGCAGGACAATGACCCCTGGAATGTAAAGGATGTATTCGGCGAACTTGCCCAGCGCCGATGCGTACCCTCCCCGGAGCTGGGAGGCCATGAACGGTATGGCTATCAATTGCAGGACTGCAGCGATGACTACAAGCCCTATCCAGAAAGTAAGCGGCTCCGATATGCTGAAATTCTGCTCAGTTTCTTCCCTATACTTCGGATTATCCCTGTCGCCATTTTCCCCGCTTCCCCTGTTATAAGCCAATGGAACAACCATTTTTGATATGGAATGCAAAGTATTTAAGAATAGCATGAGCATTTAGTAATGATACAATGGCAGGACTATACACGCCGCAGAGCTCTGCGGGGATAACGAGCTTCTACGACGCACCGACAACGGGCCCAAAGCTGGACCCCAGGATAGTGCTCATAGCGGTAGTGGCGTTCACCGTGATAATACTGGTTGCGGACCACTTCCTGTATCTGTAGATCGGCTTATGCTACCAATTGGGAGATATTCAGCTATCTCAGATATATCAGGCCCAGCCCATTTACTCTCCTAAAGTCGAGGTCGTCAGTGAATATATCCGCGCCCAATTCAAGTGCCTGTCTTGCTATGAGCGCGTCATTTATCTTGAGATTTGAGCTCTTAGACAAATTAAGAGCGCCCATAGCGGTGCTTCTGGCAATATCCAGCCATTCTATAGAATAATTTTGCAGTATATTGGATACTCTAGCATATGCCATGTCCTTATCGACCAGTCTAGACAGCTTATGAAAAACTTCCGAGATTATTACCGCATTTACGGCCACCGTATCCTTTTCCGTAATTGATTTGTAGCGTTTAACCGCGGCCTCGTGTTCTGGCGCATTATCAATCTCCCCAAATATCCATATGTTGGAATCTACAATTATCACGACAACCACGTCCCCTCTTCCAGGCTATCAAGAAGTTTTTTAGTCAATTTTACCCCCTTTTTCAGGTGTAAAGGGCGCTCTATCATGTCCTTTAGAACAATATCATTTTCCAAAGCCTGCTTTGATGGTTTTGACAAGCGCATTTCATTTCCCTCTATCTTTATCATAAAGGCCTGCCCGGACCTTATTTTAAGCAATCTTCTCACGCGTTTTGAAATTTGTATGCGCCCCTTCTGGTCCATCTTCAGGAGTTCCATATAATCCCACTATAATAGTGGGAAAATAAATATATAAACCCGCTCATGTGGCCCTGAATATGTCTTTCCTTACCTCGGTGACGTCGCCGCTTTCCGAAAGCACATAGAGTATGGTCCTTACGCCGTCCTCGTCTATCCCGGTGTCCTTCGCTATGTCGCTTATGCTCCTGCTCTTCTGCTCTATCCCTTTCAGTATCTTCGGAGCGTGCCTGTTTATGAAGCTCCTGAAGCCTATGTAGAACTTCCTGTTGAACGCCCTTGTGCCTATGATTAGCCCGTGCCGTATGCTCTCCTCAAGGGCCCCCGACACCATCGCGGCGTCGGCCTCGTTGCTCAGCACGACATAGCCCTGGGATTCCAATGCGTCTATGTGCGGGTTGCCGCTTGCCACGGCCTCCCATGGCTTCGGCCTCTGCTGCTGGATCTCCCTTGGCGGCTGCGCAGCGGGCCTGGCCTGCTGCGCCTGGACGTCAGGCTTCTTTCCCCTGAACAGGAAATTGTCGTAGACTCCCTTCGCGATGCCGTACTTCAATTCCTTCTCGCCCTGCTTCTTGAACGGGTTTATTATCTTCCTGTTTATGAGCACCTGCAGCAATCTCTTCTCCTCGCCATTGAGCATCGAAGCCACTTTGGGCTGCGTCCTCTGCTCATACCTTAGCGTGTCAAGCTTCTTGAGAAGCGCAAGCTCGTCCGGCCTGAGCGACACCTTGCTTGCGGCAGCTGTTGGAACATACTTCTGCTGCACCTGCCTTGCCGCGCCCTTTATGTCAATCCTCTTCACAACGAGGAATGTGCCGTCCCCGTACTTCACGAAATCCAGCTCATCCCCCTCCTGCACGCTAAGCGAATCTATCACGTCCTGAGGAACCAGGATGGAAAGCTTGTTGCTGCTTGACTTGAAAACCCTTGAGATGATATCACCAAAATTAGTATTAATAAGTCCCCTGTATAATTACTGCATAGAAAGCTTAAAAGGCATGCGATATGGCCGGCTCCGCATACAGCATTGCAAGGTCCCAGATATCGGACGCGGTTGCAGCAGCAGCCAGGAAGCTTGGCTATGGCACCGACGGCATAGAGGGCTCGATAGCGATGTCGTCCGGATTCGGCGACATTTCATGCTCGCTGCCATTCAGGATATCAAAGGCGGCAAAGAGGGATCCGCAGTCGGTCGCCGGCTCCATAAGGGAAAAGCTGCCGGAAATCGAGATAGTGGAAAAGGTAACGGTTGAAAACGGGTTCATCAACTTCCACCTTGACAGGCAGAGGTTCAGCGAGCTCGCGATCATGGACGCGGATGCAATAAGCCAGGGCGCAATCTCGGATATTGGGAAGGGCAGGAAGGCGATAATCGAGTACACCAGCGCAAACCCGATACATCCGCTCCATGTCGGGCAGCTCAGGAATGCGCTTCTCGGCGATTCCCTTTCAAGGATATACTCCTCTTCGGGATTCAAGGTCGAGCGCGAGGACTACATAGACGACCTTGGCCTGCAGATGATGCAGGCGCTGTGGGGATTCCAGAATTCAAAGAGGGAACCTGGCAGGAAGTTCGACCACATGCTCGGCGAGATATACGTCTCGGTCAACAAAAGAATCGAATCAAGCGACGCGGAGAAGCAGAGCATAAAGGAGCAGGTAGACAGGCTAAGCGGCCTTGTGGAGCAGAATGGAACATACGAGTCCAACCTCTCAAGGGAGGTTGCGGAGCAGTGCGTGAAGGCGCAGTACGAGACCCTGTTCAATTACGGCATATACCATGACGTCATGGTATGGGAGAGCGACATACTGAGGGAGCGCCTGCTCGAAAAGGGGATGGAAATGCTATCAAGGGCGGGGCTGGCGCACAGGGCGGAGAAAGGCGAATACAAGGATTGCATCGTGATAGATCTTGACAAGATAAAAGACCTTCCGAAGGAATTCAAGGGCCTCAAGGAGACCATAAAGGTGCTTGTAAGGAGCAACGGAACCCCTACGTACGTCGCAAAGGACATAGCCTTCCACATGTGGAAGCTAGGCATGCTGGAGAACAGGTTCAAGTATGCGGAGATGGGAAGGCAGCCGGACGGCACGCCGCTGTACAGCACAGCGAGCGAGGGCAAACGGATGGACTTCGGGAACGTTGACATTGCCGTAAACATAATAGACTCTAGGCAGAGCTATCCACAGGAGGTGCTGAAGCTCGCATTCACGGGGATGGGAAAGCCGGATATGGCCGGCAGGATAGTGCACCTGGCGTACGGCATGGTGAACCTCGAGGACGCGAAGCTTGCGGGAAGGAAGGGAACATGGATGGGCAACACCGCCGACGACATGCTTGAGGAGGCTGTGAAGAAGGCCAAGACGCTCATGGGATCGAAGCTGGAGCTTAGCAGCGACGAGCAGGAAAGGGTTTCAAGGAGCGTCGCGCTCTCCGCGATAAAGTTCGAGTTCCTGAAGGTCGCGCCCGACAAGAACATCACATTCTCATGGGAGTGGGCGCTGAACTTCGACGGTAATTCCGGACCGTATGCGCAGTACATGCACGCAAGGGCCACAAGGATACTTGACAGCGCGCACAAGCTGCCCGACAGGGAGATAAATGCTGGAACTGTGTCCGACAGCGAGTTCATGCTTGTGAAAAGGCTATCAGTAGCAAGGGAGATGGCGGAGAAGGCTGCCAACGAGCTGCGGCCAAACGTTATAACGGAGTACATAAACTCCCTTGCATACGCGTTCTCCTCGTTCTACGAGAGCTCGCCGATACTCAAGGCGGAGACGGAAGACAAGAGCTACTTCAGGCTGAGGCTGGCATCCGCATTCAGGAGCACGATGAGGACGATGCTCGGGCTGCTAGGGATAGAAGCCCTTGAAAGGATGTGATTGCGCGGACCGTACGTTAATCGCGATAAAGGCAAGATGCCCAGGCCAGGACGGGATAAGGTCGAGCTCCTAAGGCAATGCAAAAATTATCTTCAGCTTTTTGGAATCGACGATGCGGATCTTGTATCCGGATCCTGCAGCGGCTTCCTTCTTGAATGCAAGTAAAATCTTGAAGGCAGGTAAAAGGAGCATATTAATAACTTAAGAACATATAAAAATCAGAAAATGGGCCTGTAGCTCAGCTTGGATAGAGCGGCACCCCCCTAAGGTGAAGGCCGGGGGTTCAAAATGCTTTTATGGGAATGCCAGAAAAGTTATGAAAGTCCCCCCAGGCCCGTTAATGGTGTTGTATAAATGGCTGCAAAAAGCAAACAAGGGAAGAACGCGATAACGGGCAAGGAGCCCGTATTCCTGGTAAAGCCGGTCATGAGGAACTACGGGCTGGACTACCTGCACATAATATTGATAGCGCTCGTTGTGGTGCTAATCGCGCTTTCCTTCGCCCTCAGCACGTTCAAGAGCGCGATTGTAGTGACACAGTCGTGCAATGCGACCAGGCAGTGCAACCCAAGCAACTCGATACACAATTCAACCGAGGCGCTGAATGCCGCGGAGATGATACTGGCATCGTACTACAACGTGAACACGTCCCTTTCGCTAATACCATATTACTCGCTGGTGAACAGGTCTACCGTTGATTACATGCCATCAAGCAGGGAATGGCTTGTGGTAGTGCCTTACGAGGACCCGCTCCTGAACAACAAGACATTCAAAATGTCGATGACGATCTACGATTCGAACCTTACGCTTGCGAACGCCTACCTGCAGACGCTGAGCCCATTGGCAACAGGCAACAACAGCGTGGTCGCGCTCGGCACTATAAACCTCAAGGGCGAATCGGCATGCAGGACATCTACGCCCATACCCGTATATGTGATCAACGACCCGTATGCGCCGGGAACAATGCAGGCGCTGGACAGCGCGATAAACCTGAGCAGGGAATACGGAAGCAAGATAAACGTTACGTACTTCTTCATATTCACCGGCTATTCGACGCAGTACTACAACACGTTCGGCCTGGACCACACGCAGCAGCTCGGGAGGTACATGGAATGCGCCGCGGGGCAGCAGAGGTTCCCTCAGTTCGTATCGAATCTCAGCATAGCCTATACCGGGAAGCCGATGGACAACGAGACCCTCTACCAGATAGTGCTTGGGTCTGGATTGAACATAACCTCCTTCCAAAGCTGCATGGACAACGTATCGTCAACGCTAAACATAGAGTCGCAGTTCGCCGAGCTGTACCACATATCTTCAACGCCAAGCATAATAGTGAACTGCAGGTACTCGACGATACCGTCGACGGCGCCGGACGCCGTCAACTACGCGCTAAGCCATCTGCAGGGTTAAGCATGTCGTACTATTATTAAAGTGCAGTTTAACTTTAGTTATACTAGAATTAAAGTCAAGTTCAACTTTAGTAGAAAGATATTTATACCTTAAATGCAAACTTGTACTGTGTACATAAAAAGAGGGTTAACAAAAAAATTCATAGCGTCATCGCGCATAAACAACATTGTTGCCATTGTCGGGCCCAGGCAGGCCGGTAAGACAACGTTTCTCAAGGAGCAGGCAGGCGCGGCAAATGCCAAATACCTGTTTTTTGACGACCCTGATGTGAAGGAACTTTTCGACTTGGACATAAAAAAATTTGAAAACCAATACATTTCAGGGAATAATATAACGATCCTGGACGAAATACAGTATGGTGCAGACCCTGGCAGGAAATTGAAGTATCTTGCAGACAAAGGATCAAAGCTATGGCTTACCTCTTCCTCCCAAATACTACTTAACAAGAGCGTACTTGGATGGCTTGTTGGAAGGGTATCAATATTAAGGCTCTATCAGTTCTCTCTTGATGAATTCTTGTCTGCAAAAGGGCAAAAGGAGGAAACACCAAGAATACTAACTAGATTGATTGAGGAGCATATTATTTATGGCGGTTATCCAAAAGTGGTATTGACAGAGGCGCATTCCGACAAGGAATCCCTCCTGAAAGACCTTTATGAGACCATGGTGCTCAAGGATATAGCCAAGGCTTTTGACATCGTAGATGTAAATTCGCTTGAGCGGCTGTCCCTGTACATATCGCACTGCATAGGCAATCTGCTATCATATGGCAGCATCTGCAAAGAGCTTGGCATCTCATTCCAGTCCGTCAAGAAATACATGGATGCGATGGAAAAGAGCTATCTTATAGCAAGAATACGGCCGTTTTACAAGAACAAGACAAAGGAGATAATAAAGCAGCCCAAATTGTACTTTATGGATACCGGAATAAGGAATTCCATAGCAAAGGAGTTTTACATCAGCGCGGAAAATAAAGGCAAGCTTTTCGAGAACTATGTACTGTCTGAGTTGATAAAGGCAGGGAAAGAGGTAAAATACTGGCAAACGAAAGGCGGCGCCGAAGTGGATTTCGTAATACAGGACGGCAAGGAATTAATACCTATAGAAGCAAAGTCAAAGATGGATTCAGAAAGCCTGGAGAGGGGGATGAATTCATTCATAAGCACATACAAGCCGAAAAAGGCATTTGTTGTATTTATGGAGGGAAAGGCGTCAAAAATTAAAAGAGACGGGTGCGAGATAAAATTTTCAGATGTAAAAGAGCTTATCTCAGACTTGGGCAAGGACTGAACGCATTTGCGGTGAATGGAATAATGCACATAATCGCCGGGGTGGATCCAGGAAAGACATGCGGCATCGCATGCATAGACCTGAACGGCAGGCTGGTTTTCAGCAACCATGCGCTCTTTGGAGGGCATGAATGGGTAATATCCACGCTGACGTCCGTTGGAAAGCCCGTGATAATAGCAAGCGACAGGACCAAGGCTGGCGCAACCGTAAGAAAGGTAAACAGCGCATTCAGCTCAAGGCTGATGTGCCCCGACAGGGAATTCAAGGTGAGCGAGAAGAGGGACGCGGCAAGGGCTGTGGGCATCAAGGACCCGCATGAAAGGGATGCCTACACGGCCGCGCTCTTCGCATACAAGGCATTCGCCAACAAGTTCAAGCAGGCGGAGCGCATAGCTTCCGCCAGGAATGTTGATACTGAGGAGATAAAGGCAAAGATAGTGGCAAAATACTCGATAAGGGAGGCGATAGAGAACAGGAAAACAAACAGAAGGTAGCTGATGAACATGAAGATAGGAGTAGTGGGATTGGGATATGTCGGGATAGTAACCGCCGCGGTGCTGTCCGACAGGGGAAACGAAGTTGTGGGGATAGACGTGGACCAGAACAGGGTGGACAAGCTAAAATCCCTCAAGCCACCGATACACGAGCCAGGGCTTGACGAAATGCTGGAAAGGAACGCGGACAGGCTGAGCTTCTCATCCGATTACTCCAACATAAAGGGCTGCGATGCGGTTTTCGTATCCGTGCAGACCCCTAACAAGGGCGGACATGTGGACACCAGCTTCGTAAACGATGCGGTGTCAAGGATAAAGCAAGCAAACGCCGCCGCAGTTATGATAATAAAGAGCACGGTCCCTCCGGGGACCACCAGGGCCATAGCCGAGAGTACGGGGATGAAGGTCGCGTTCAACCCCGAATTCACTAAGGAGGGCACAGCAATCGAGGACACGCTCAGGCAGGACCGGGTCGTGATAGGATGCGACGACAAAGAGCTGCAGGATTTCGTGTGGGGGATATGGTCGTTCGCTGGCTCGCAGGCGATAAAGACCACCTATGAGAATGCTGAGATGATAAAATACGCGTCCAATACTTTCCTTGCAGTGAAGATATCCTTCATAAACGAGATGTCGAACATCGCAGAGAGGATACGAGGATGCGACATAGACGTGGTAGCAAGGGGCATGGGGCTCGACCCAAGGATTTCGCCGCACTTCCTCAAGGCGGGGCTTGGCTGGGGAGGGTCGTGCCTCCCGAAGGATTCGCAGGCATTGGAGGCGTTCGCGGAAGAGCATGGAGAGCAGATGCTCGTGCTGAAGGCGGCGATGGACGCTAACGATAAACGGATACCAAGGATAATAAAAATTGTGGATTCCTTCGCGAAGGGCGGCAGGATAAAAAGGATAGGCGTCCTTGGCCTGTCTTTCAAGGCTGGAACCGATGACCTGAGGGAATCGCAGGGACTCAAGCTGATGAATGCGCTGGCAAGCGCCGGCTACGAAGCTGTGGGATTTGACCCGAGGGTGAGGCAGCTGGCTAACGCAAGCCTTTGCGGCTCAAAGGAGGAGTGCATCGAATCCTCTGATGCCGTAATCATTGCGACTGCCGAGGAGGAATTCAAGGATATGGAAACCCTTTTGGGGGACAGGTTCGTGGTTGATGTCCACAGGATACTAAAAAAAGGCTCGCTGAGGAACCTGGTGCAGCTGGGCATAGGGGAAAATAAATAATGAAGACGCTAAAGTGATAAAAATGGAAATGCCATTGCAGGATAACGTATCCAGTTCCACAAATTCGGAACAATATCAACCTATATAAGCTTAACCAAAGCATAGAGTAAGACCCACGCACCTACGGGCGAGTCGTGAAAGCTTGCAGAAGACCAGACAACAGAGGACGCCAAAGGCCAGAATACGCAGCAAAGGCATATCTCTCGAGATAAGGTGCAAGGCGAACATTCTGCCGTTCAAGACGCTGCTCTATGCGATTGCCTTCGCCAGCAAGAATCTCATAAAGCCGAGGAACTCAAATGCGAACCTGTATGGGCACAGGCTCGCATCGCAGCTCAAGGACATCGGGGTAATAGCTACAAGCCTCAGGAATTCGACTGACGTGGATCCCGAATCGCAGTCGATAGGCATGGAATCTGCGGTAAGGACATACGTTGAGCTGTTCTACACGCTGAGCAAGGCGGAGCGCGAGTCATACTTAAGGATGTTCGGCAGGAAGAAATCGAAGGTGAGCCCGGAAAGGAACCTGCTGATCGCGCCGGCGCTGATGGCCGAGGTGAAGTGCCCGAAGGAGCAGGTCTCAAGGGAGCTTTTCGGCTTCCTCTACAGGATGCCGTTCAAGGTGCTGTGCGAATCGAGCAAATCTGCGCTTAACGTCGCGCTCTTCCAGCAGAACCTTGCGATAAGGACTATGCCGTATGACACGGTGCAAAGCCTGTCGAAGTCGATGGAGTCGATGGAGCAGAAGATGAGGGATGTCCAGGAGGGCAGGATAAACCCGAACGAGGACGAGGCGCTGAAGGCGGAATTCATAGACAAGGCGGCCGGTTTCTCGAAGGAGACGGACATAAACATAATGGACATAATGTCTGAGATGGTCGGAACGGAGTCGGCGATGAGGGCAAGGATGCAGCGCATAATAAGGAGGCAGAGATACTAGTTTTATATATTCGAAAGAGAGAAGGATATCAGGCTCCTATCGTCCAGCTCGGCCAAGGACGCCGGGTTCTCAACCCGGAAACTCGGGTTCAAATCCCGATGGGAGCATGCTCGACACGGGGTATATGTTATAAGAGCCATTTCACCCATTTTTGGGAAACTATAGTATCGATTTCACCCATTTTTGGGGAATTATAGTATCGATTTCACCCATCTTACTGGATATTGCAGTAAATCCCTATAAA
>VFSW01001912.1_pt1 | contig 31547 bp, 30 predicted proteins | sample 5358111 | NCBI WGS metagenome assembly VFSW01 (sample SAMN11554181, study PRJNA540505) | mine drainage metagenome | isolation source: sediment from site ElyBrook_90M | place: USA: Ely Copper Mine, Vershire, VT | collected 2017 | reverse complement strand
GCGCCATTGTAACGTCTGTGATCCAGCCTGTGCTTGAAAGCCCTGAGCACCGGCATGGAAATCAGGGCAGCGAGTTTGGTGTATACATTTCGGGAAAATCCCTCTTTCAGGAAATCGCCCATCATCTTGGCCACGCCTTCAGCAGTTTTCAACGCGACATTGCCGACAAACCCGTCGCACACCACAAGGTCGGTTGCGCCCTTGAAAATATCGTTGCCCTCGATGTTCCCGTAAAAGTTGAGGTCGCTCTGGCGCAGCAAGGTTGCCGCCTGCTTGACCACCTCGTTGCCCTTGATATCTTCGCTGCCGATATTGAGCAGGCCTACCGTGGGATTGGGTTTATGTTCAAGGGCTGTGACCAGCGTCGAACCCATCATCGCAAATTGCAGCAAATGTTCGGCGCTGCAATCGGTATTGGCGCCAAGATCAAGCATGCATATCTGTCCATTTTGCGTGGGCAAATAAGAGGCGATAGCCGGCCTGTCGATACCAGGGATGGTTTTCAACACATAACGCGCAGTGGCCATCAGCGCACCGGTATTTCCCGCGCTGATGCAGGCGGATGCATCGCCGCTTTTAACCAGGTTGATGGCAACGCGCATCGAGGAATCTTTTTTTCCGCGCAAAGCAGACTGCGGCTGTTCATCCATGCCCACCACTTCGGAGGCTGCATGCACGCGCAGACGCGCAGCAAACTGCCCGCCGCGCAGCGCGAGGAGTTCCGCTTGAATCGTATCGGGATTACCCACCAGAATGATGGTGTCGCGAGGATACTGCTTCAGATACTCAACGGCAGCGGTAACGGTGACCGAAACACCATGGTCGCCCCCCATCGCATCTATAGCTAATGTGACATCCACTAAGTGATCCTTGGCGAGAGTAAGCTCCAAATCCAGAGGGCCTGAACAATGCAACAGCCTACCTGTTTAAGCGCCGCATGTTGCATGCCAGATAACCGCCCAAACCAAATTCAAAGATCGGATAAACAAAGTCTGACAAAAACGCAACTGTCAGTTGCGTTTAATGAACGCTTAATCGCCCTTGGTCTTAACCACTTTCTTGCCGCGATAAAAACCAGTCGGGCTGATGTGATGACGCAGATGATTCTCGCCAGTCGTGGGCTCAATTGCCAACGCCGGGCTGGTCAGGAAATCATGGGCGCGATGCATACCACGCTTGGATGGGGATTTTTTATTCTGCTGAACTGCCATGCTATTACTCCTTGGATAAATCTAATTAATTACGTTTCAACTTCTCTAAAATCGCAAAAGGGTGTTGGTCCTCCTGCTTGCTATTACCTTCTGCCATTTGACAGGCACCCGGATCATGTTTGGGTGCTATGGGCAGACCCAACAGTATTTCGTCTTCCAGCAGCATCAGCACATCCAGATTTTCATCTGCCAGAATCTCATCAAAATCTTCTTCATCATCATGCACTGCCATCTCAGAGTCCAGCTCATCGAGCGCTGCCTGATCGCACAACAACAAGCGCATCTCACGCGCTATTGCATAATCCAGCGCACCCAGACAGCGTTGGCAACGCAACTGGCAGCTGCCCTTCATGCTGACATCCAGTATCGGCCGCCCCAGGCTATCCAGACCGCCCTGCAAAGTAAAATCCAGAACCCCCTGCGGATTATCAAGCAATTCCTGTAAACGCGGCAGCTCGGCAAACGGCACTTGCGCACTTATTCGCTGGCCGTTGCGGGCAAAATCCAGGCTATCGATAAAAGGTCGTGCGTACATGAGCCGCGCATGATATATTTTTCGCAGCAATCTGTCAAAAATCCTGCTGGGACTCACTTGCACCAGACAGATTAAACTCCAAAGGAATGGTATTGAATTCACAATTACTTGTTTTAGCTTCCACCTCCACATACCGCAGCGAACTGCTAAAACGCCTGCAAATCCCCTTTGTCACAGCATCTCCCGACGTGGATGAAACGCCATTGCCTGATGAGGCTGCGCGTGCAACTTCACAGCGGCTGTCACAGGCAAAAGCACATGCTGTAGCCCACGATCATCCTGACGCACTGATCATAGGCTCCGATCAGGTAGCTTTGCTGGAAGGACAACAGCTCGGCAAGCCGCTCACCCATGACAATGCGGTCATACAATTGCGCACCATGCGCGGCAAGACGACCTGCTTTTATACCGCACTGACCTTGCTCAACACGAAAAGCGGCCATATGCAAACTGAAGTGGCAGAAAATCATGTCACGCTGCGCGACCTTGACGATGCAGAAATTGAAGCCTATCTGCGCAAGGAGCAACCCTACAATTGCGCGGGAAGTGCAAAGTCGGAGGGCCTGGGCATCGCGCTGATGAGCAGCATGTGCGGCGATGACCCCAACGCTTTGATCGGTCTGCCGCTCATCCTGCTTACCGACATGCTGCGCAAAGAAGGCGTGCGCCTGTTCTGACCATGACCAACAAATCTGGCACACTGTATCTTATTCCCTGCACGCTGGGCGACACGCAGGCGTCCCAGGTACTCCCGCAACACGTGATCGACATCGCGCGATCGTTGCAGCATTACGTCGTGGAACAACCCAAGACTGCCCGGCAATTTCTCTCTGCGCTCAAGCACGAACAGCCTATCCAGTCGCTGCACTTCGCCACGCTCAACGAACATACCAAAGCCGTCGAACTGGCGGAATTGCTAAGCCCTCTGCTGGCAGGCAAAGATGTGGGCATCATTTCCGAGGCAGGTTGCCCAGGCATCGCCGATCCTGGCGCAGAACTTGTCAGCCTGGCACATCAAAAAGGCATACGCGTCATCCCGCTGGTCGGCCCCTCTTCCATTTTGCTGGCGCTGATGGCATCGGGTCTCAATGGTCAATGTTTCGCCTTTCACGGCTATCTGCCCATTGCGGAGGTGGACAGAAACAAGACGATAACGGCGCTGGAAGCCGAATCGGCCCATCGACGGCAAACTCAGATGTTCATCGAGACGCCCTACCGTAACGACAGATTGTTTGCGGCGCTGCTCGCCCAGTGTCGCCCGCATACCAGGTTGTGTGTCGCAACCGACATCAGCCTTCCAACTGAACAGATACAGACACGCACTATCGCACAGTGGAAAAACCAGGCAGCACCAACACTTAACAAGCGCCCCAGCCTTTTTTTGCTGCTTGCCGAACGTTAATGTTTTACTTTTCACCGATTAATAGTTGCCCTTAAACCCGCTTTCTGGTATTAAAGCGGACTCAATTTTTTCACGCTGGAGAAGTACAATGTCTCAATCATCACTAAAACCCATCGCCCCCTATCAGGCCAAAAAGGGCGAGGCATACATGAACCCGCAACAACGCGAGCATTTCCGCAATGTGTTGCAGCAAATCAAGTCAGGTCTGGGCGAAGATATCGATCGCACCGTGCACACCATGCAGGACGAAGCCACGGTGTTTGCCGATCCGAATGATCGTGCCACTCAGGAATCCGACATCAGCCTGGAACTGCGCAACCGCGACCGCGAGCGCAAACTGATCAAGAAGATCGACGAAATGCTGAACAAGATCAATGCCGATGAATACGGTTACTGCGAGAATTGCGGGATCGAAATCGGCTTGGGCCGCCTCGAAGCACGCCCGACTGCTACACAATGCATAGACTGCAAGTCGCTCGACGAGATCCGTGAGAAACAGATGGCGAAATAATATTTCGCCATCTGTTTCTGCAGGGATATTTCCCAGAGGGAAATAACTCGCAAAAGCAAATCGTAAAATGGCAAAATAATTTTTTGCCGTTTCTTTCGACGCAGTCACAAGCAGATGGCTATGTAAGCCATCTGCTTCGCAGGGATGATGCCATGTGGGTGAATTGACTACTGATAGGCCTTAAGCCTTCAGGTATACCTCTCGGCACACTATCAGGGAATATTGACCTGTTGCGAAACGAAGAGATAAATGGTCAATGCAACCCCCAGAAACGCGACGATTAAATTGGTGAGCACTCCTCCGTTGACGCTATACCCGTCAGGAATTTCAACCGGCTTAAGTGTCTTGAGTACTTTTCGGTATTGCACCGTTGCTGTAATCGCCGAGTATGCGCCCAGGAGAACAAAGGCAATGCCGACCCAGAATGAAACGCCTCTCACGGCAGGCGCACCCTGCCTGGGTAAAAGCAAGTGCATAAACAATCCAAAACGTTCTATCACGAAACCGAAAGCCATCAGGGTTAAGCTCGTTCGGTTCCATGCCAGCAAGGTTCGTTCTGCGGCAAAAAACACTCTTGGGTCATTGAGATCTGACATCTATTTTTCCTGATTTAATGAGTTAGAAAACTGACATCGTTTAAACGGGCAACACTATTCTATCCTCATTGCAGCAGCTCAAACTTAATCGGACACAAACTATCAGATGACGGCTTTGCCTTCACGCGTTTTAAATTTCGCTCTTAAGTTTTCCACCACCGCAAAATAGCCCGCAAGTTTAAGCCACCGCCGAAGGAATTTTCCATCTGATCACTGCGACCTTTGCTGCATCGTTCACGATGAGACACATCGCCATCGCATAGATAAAAACAATCAACGTTTCCCGCCAGGGCAATGGGCTGAGCCCCGGAAGCCCCACGACCGTCATGCCGGTGGCGACAAGCATAACGGCTACAAGAGCTCCGATGAAGGACTTGCTGGGCATCGTCGTCCAGAACCAGCGCCGCTCCCGCACGGACACGCTTGAGAGGACACTGAAGTAAAAAATCGTCAAAAAGCTGAAGGTGTGGAGAACATTGTTATCCGTAGCCAAACCGAAACGTGACCAGCACATCCACAAAAGTATGAGCGACTCTGCGACCATCGCAACACCCATCACGCCGGACACGGTGATGAACCCCCCGATATTCCAGGTCTCAGGCTTCCTGGATGTCCGAACGTAGTCGGTAGCCATCGCGATGGTCGCGAAGTCGAGCACAAAAACGAGCAGCAACATCGCAAATGCGGAAACGACAAATTTTCCGGTTACCACGAAAGCGATGGACACAAAAGCGGCCTTCAGGATGGTGCGGCTGATTTTATTGATGATCCAAGTCAGAATGCGCTGGTAAATTGTCCGCCCCTGCTCGATCAACGCCACGATGTTCGTGAGCCCCGGCTCAGTCAATACCACGCTTGCCGCGCCCTTGGCAACATCGGTGGCCGAACTGACCGCAATACCGACTTCGGCCTGGCGCAGTGCAGGTGCGTCGTTGACACCATCCCCCGTCATGCCTGTCACATGCCCTGCGGCCTGCAACTGTTGCACAACGATGTATTTGTCCTCGGGGTACACTTCGGCGAAACCACCTGCGCCTGCCAGCAAATCAACCGCCTGGTGGCCAGCCTGCGCGCTCGCAGCCTTCAGGTCCGACACGCGCTGAATGTTGGCAAGTCCCACGCCTTGCGCAATTTCACTCGCAATCGCCAGCGCATCTCCGGTGAGCATCTTCACCGAAATGCCGAGTTCGTGCAGCGTCCTGATAAGCTGTTTCGCATCCGGCCTGGGCGGGTCAAACAAGGTCACCAGCCCCAGCAATGCCGGCACTTCCAGTTCATCGCCACGCGCCACAGCCAGTGTCCGGTATCCTTTCAACGCCGATGCACTCACCTGTTCCTCCAGCGATTTTATTGCTGCAGGCTGTAGCTTGCATGCCTCGGCGATCGTGCGGACTGCACCCTTCATCACACGCAGCCGTTTGCCATCTTGCTCGACCACGGCTTCCGTACGCCGGTTTGCAGCATCGAACGGTATGAAAGAGACAGGCAAGACCGCAACGGAATCCCCAAAGATATGCCGCTCTTTAGCCGCGGCAAGAAACGCCAGATCTATCGGGTCCTGATTGGCCTCCTGAGATGCCAAGGCTGCCGCGAACAATACGTCCGACTCTGTCGCCTGCCCCAGCGGAATCACACCGGTCACCGCCAACTGGTTCATCGTGATCGTGCCTGTCTTATCGACGCACAGCACGTCCATCGTCGCCGCATCTTCAGCAGCGCTGAGACGAGTGACCAGCACACCGCGCTTCGCCAATTCCCGCGCACCGACCGCCATGCTGACCGTAAACATCACGGGCAAAGCGACCGGCACCGCGCTCATCAACAATACCAGCATGAGCGGCATCATCTCGAGCAGCGGCACATGCCGGATCAGCGACAGAATAATCACCACACCGAGCAGCGCACCAACAATGACGAACAACCAGCGGACCACCTTGGATACCACCGCTTCGATGTGGAGCTTGGGTCGCGCGTCTTGCACGAGTTGTGTGGTGCGGCCAAAGTAGGTCTTGGCCCCGGTCAATATGACGATACCGTTCCCTTCACCCCGGCGCACGACCGATCCTGATGGCAGTACTTCGGAGGACGCCTTGTTAACGTCCTTCGATTCGCCCGTGAGCGCGGACTGATCTATGCTCAGTTCACCGGCGAGGAGCATCACATCCGCCGGAACAATGTCGCCCGGACGCACACGTATGATGTCGCCCGGAACCAGCTCCCGTGCCGGAATGAGCTGCCAGCTCGCGTCGCGCAGCACCCGAGCACTGACTTGCAAGCGACGCCGCAGCGTTTCAACGACACCGGCAGCCCGGCGCTCCTGCAGGTAGCCCAGCACTGCATTGACCACCAGCAACGCGCCCACTACAACGAGGTCAGAATATTTTCCAAGGATGGCCGACAAGACCATGATCGTTTCGAGCATCCACGCTGATATGCCCCAGAACTTGCCGAGAAACTGAAAAACCGGGTGGCCTTTTTGCTCTACGACTTCGTTGTAACCATATTGTGTCCGACGTTTATCCACCTCGGCGTGCGCAAGACCCGCCTCAGGGTTCACATCGAGCTCCGCAAGCGTTTCAGGAATGGATGCGATATCGGATTTGTGGATGGTTGCCGGCATCACTCGCAAGTATTCCGCTTCGGGTTTATTTTCCACATATCGACAGTTTCGTGGCCACGCGCACGATTCGCCCGGCAACGCAGACTAAAATATGTATACATATTGCCCACCCTCAAAATATTCTCCAAGAACATATGCGAGCCGATATTACTCTTCGATGTTAACTTATCAAGCACATTCTCAAAAGGCGTGTGAGCGATGCCTGATATCTGAATTTCCGGGCATGGAACCAAAACCAATTATTTCAGTCAGATGTTTTCCCTGACCCGTGGGGGTAATGATGTTTCACCAAGGAGATTAGCATGAGCAAAAAAAACAACGGCCATATCCTGAGACAAGACAGCGAATTTGGTTTGGCGATGGGCTGGCTTGTAGCCGCTGCCGTATCAATTGCCAGCTGGGCTGGTCTTTCTTAAGGTTGTGAGCTACTATGAAGACCGGTGATAAGGCCGGTCTTTAGCATTCAAAAATGAACAGTATCCTCCAACACCTAAAAAAACACGGTGAGTCGTTAGATATCGACATCGCCGAAACTGCCGGTATCTCATTGGATGAGACCCGCGCCTACCTGGCACAACTCAGCGCCAATGGCGAGATCATGACCTATCACTCTACACGGTTCGAGGGCGGCGAAAAAATCGAGGGTATCCGCTGCCGGTTAGCCGGTTTCATTCCGCCACACGCACCCGGCCGAAAAACCAAGTGATATAAACAAAAGCCCCGCCAGTTTCCCGGCAGGGCTTCGATCAGCTATCCGCCTTACAGCGGATTTATCGGCTATTCGGCAATCGATGCACCTGCGGCTTCAGGTGCAGGCAACAGCGCCTTCATGGAAAGCTTCATGCGGCCTCTGTCGTCCATCTCCAGCAGCTTCACGCGCACGACCTGACCCTCTTTGAGATAGTCGCCCACGCTATTCACGCGCTCATGGGCAATCTGGGAAATGTGCAACAGACCGTCCTTGCCCGGCAGGATATTGATCAACGCGCCGAAGTCGAGCAGTTTGACAACAGGGCCCTCGTAGATCTTGCCGACTTCTACATCCATGGCAATATCTTCGATGCGCTTCTTGGCAAGCTCTGCCGCCTCACCGTTCACGCTGGAGATCGTGATGTTGCCCGCATCGTCGATGTCGATCGTGGTGCCCGTCTCTTCGGTCAGCGCACGTATCACCGCACCGCCCTTGCCGATCACGTCGCGGATTTTTTCCGGATTGATCTTCATCTTGATCATGCGCGGCGCAAACTCCGACAACTCGCTGCGTGCGCCGGACATGGATGCCTGCATGATGCCGAGTATGTGCAAACGGCCTTCCTTCGCCTGGCTCAAGGCAGCCTGCATGATCTCGCGGGTGATGCCGTTGATCTTGATGTCCATCTGCAAAGCGGTGATACCGTTTTCGGAACCGGCCACCTTGAAGTCCATATCGCCCAGGTGATCTTCATCGCCCAGAATATCGGTCAACACGGCAAAGCGGTTGCCTTCCTTGATCAGACCCATCGCGATCCCTGCCACGTGCGCCTTGAGCGGCACACCGGCATCCAGCATGGACAGGCAACCGCCGCAAACAGATGCCATCGAGCTGGAACCATTTGACTCGGTGATTTCGGACACGATGCGTATCGCATAACTGAAGTCTTCCTCGCTTGGCAACACAGCCACCAGCGCGCGTTTGGCAAGACGTCCGTGACCGATTTCACGGCGCTTGGGGCTGCCCACGCGGCCCGTTTCGCCTGTCGCAAACGGCGGGAAGTTGTAATGCAGCATGAAGCGGTCCGAATACTCGCCTTGCAGTGCATCGACCTTCTGTGCATCGCGCATGCTGCCCAATGTCGCCACCACGACGGCCTGAGTCTCGCCGCGCGTGAACAGGGCGGAACCGTGTGTGCGCGGCAGTACGCCGTTGCGTATGGTGATCTGACGCACGGTGCGTGTATCGCGGCCGTCGATGCGCGGCTCACCGGAGAGGATTTGTCCGCGCACGATTTTGGCTTCCAGCGCGCCGAACAATTCGTTGACGTGGTTTTTCTCGATATCGGCCGGCACTGCCGCCAACACCTTCGCGTGGATCGCAGCAATTGCATCGGTGCGTTCCTGCTTGCCGCGTATGGCATAGGCTTTTTGCAGATCAGCCTCGGCAAGCTCAGCGATTTGTGCGATCAGCGCTTCATTCTTCGCAGGTGCCACCCAATCCCATGTCGGCTTGCCGACGGCATCGGCCATCTCATTGATCGCGGCGATCACGACCTGAAATTGTTCGTGACCGTACATCACCGCGCCCAGCATCACTTCTTCGGATAACTGCTGCGCTTCGGATTCGACCATCAACACGGCGCGATCCGTACCTGCAACAACCAGATCCATTTGCGATGTCAAAAGTTCGGTTGCGGTCGGATTCAGCAGATACTCACCATTGAAATAACCCACGCGCGCAGCGCCGATCGGGCCATCGAAAGGGATACCCGAGATCGCAAGCGCGGCAGATGCGCCTATCAGAGACGGGATATCCGAATCGATCTCATTGTCCGACGACATCACGGTCGCAATGATTTGCACTTCGTTGTAAAAACTTTCAGGGAACAACGGGCGCAGCGGACGATCGATCAGGCGCGAAGTCAGAATCTCCTTTTCGCTGGCACGACCTTCGCGTTTGAAAAAACTGCCCGGAATCTTGCCGGCTGCATAGGTCTTTTCCTGATAGTCTACGGTCAGCGGGAAAAAATCCTGTTCAGGCTTGGCGTCCTTGCGGCCAACCACGGTCACCAGCACCACCGTATCATCCAGACTGACCAGCACTGCACCGCTTGCCTGACGGGCGATTTCTCCGGTTTCAAGGGTCAGCTGGTGTTTACCAAACGCAATTGTTTTTTTGAAATGACTCAAGATAGACCTCTTTAGCAGGCGTGACGCGCCATCAAATTAAACGAAACAAAAAGACACGGGCCGCATTCGCGACCCGCTTGATATGACTACTTGCGAATTTCTAGACGTTTGATCAGAATCTGGTAGCTCGCCTCATTCTTGCTGCGCAGGTAATCCAGCAGCTTGCGGCGACGGCTAACCAGTCGCAGCAGGCCGCGACGAGAATGGTGATCCTTGGCATTATCCTTGAAGTGATCTGTCAGATAAGCGATGCGCGCAGTGATCAGAGCCACCTGAACTTCAGGGGAACCCGTGTCAGCGACGGCACGTTGATAGTCGGTTACGATTTGCGCTTTTTGCGCGGCGGTGATTGCCATTGGTTTTGCTCTCCTAAAAAAAGTGCTGCATTGTACTCTTGAATGCGGTGACTACTCAACCACTTCCGTCAATTCCGTACTTGCCGCCTGTCTGGCTATATTGGACAGCAGGCGTTCCGGTGCAATACGCCGCCCTTGCTGAAGTCCTGTCCCGACAAAGCCCTCCGGCCCATACAGGGCCAGCTTGCCATCGGGCAGTCCGGTATCCAGCCCAAGCCGCTGACCTTGAGCCAGACGCTTGATCTGTATCGCATCAAGCGCAAGTTTTGGCATATCCGGCATCAGGCTTACCAGCGGCAGCAGACAACTGTCACGCTCTTCATCAGTCATCGCCAAAAGTTTCGGCAAATCATATGTGCCCAAAAGATTAAAATGCGCAATCGCCGTACGGCGCAAACCTGTCAGGTGCGCGCCGCAGCCCAGTGCCGCGCCGATGTCTTCGGCCAGTGTGCGTACATAGGTGCCCTTGCTGCAACGCACCGAAATTTCCATCGTATTGCCCGACCAGCTATTCACGATCAGCTCGTGTATTGTTACTTGCCGCAGCTGCCGTTCTATCGTGATCCCTTTGCGTATGTATTCATACAGCGGTTTTCCCTGATGCTTTAACGCGCTGTGCATCGGCGGCAACTGCTCGATTGCACCGCGAAACCGAATCATGACCGCATCCAGATCGGACTGGGTAAAATTAACGATATGCTCAGAGGTAATCTCGCCTTCCGCATCCCCCGTCGTCGTCGCCTGCCCAAGCCGCAGCTGTGCGGTATAGGACTTGTCCGCATCCAGCAGCTCATTGGAAAACTTGGTCGCCTCACCGAAACAGATCGGCAGTAAGCCGGTGGCCAGGGGATCAAGCGTGCCGGTGTGACCTGCCTTTTGCGCACTGAACAGACGGCGGATTTTTTGCAGCGCCGTGTTTGAGCTCAACTCCAGCGGCTTGTCAAACAGCAATACGCCGTCCAGCGCTCTGTCATTTTTCGCCATCGCTGTTTTTTTCGTCAAGATGGAAATCGCTGGCCACTGCCTGGTCTATGAGTTGGGACAAGTGACTGCCGCGCTCGACCGACGCGTCATATACAAAATGCAATTGCGGCATGATGCGCAGCTTGATGCTGTGCGCAAGACGGCTGCGCAAAAAACCCGCGGCACTATCCAGCCCCTGCTGCGCATCAATCTGCTTGCCATCCAGACGCGTGAAAAAAATCTTGGCATGCGAATAATCACCCGCCACTTCAACGCCTGTGATGGTAACCAGCTTCACGCGCGGGTCGTTGATCTCCAGGCGAACCAGCTCGGCAATTTCACGCTGAATCTGCTGACCGATACGCTCTGTTCTCGCAAAGTTAGCCATTACAATGTACGCGCGACCTCAACGATTTCATAGGCTTCAAGCTTATCGCCGACCTGAAGGTCATTGAAATTTCTGACCGACAAACCGCACTCGAAATTCGAACGCACTTCCTTGACGTCATCCTTGAAGCGCTTGAGCGAATCCAACTCGCCATCATGTATCATTTCATTGCCGCGCATCACGCGAACTTTGCAACCGCGCTTGACGATGCCTTCAAGCACCATACAGCCGGCAATCGTACCTATCCTGGAAACGACAAACACCTGACGCACTTCGACCAGACCCAGAATATTTTCCTTTTTCTCGGGCGCCAGCATGCCGGACAGCGCCGTCTTGATGTCATCCACCATCGCATAAATCACGCTGTAGTTGCGGATCTGAACGCCTGTTGATTCGGCAAGTTTTCTTGCCGGCGCATCGGTACGGGTGTTAAAGCCGATCAACACCGCCTTGGAAGCCAGCGCCAGATTGATATCCGATTCATTGATCGAACCGACACCGCTGTGTATCAGATTGACCTTGACCTCATCGGTAGAAAGTTTTTGCAGGGTTTGCGAAATCGCCTCGGCAGAACCCTGCAAGTCGGACTTCACGATGACAGACAAGGTGCGCACTTCACCTTCGGCCAGATGATCAAACATGTTTTCCAGCTTGGCGGCCTGCTGTTTCGCAAGTTTCACGCCGCGATACTTGCCCTGACGGAACAGCGCGATTTCACGCGCGCGCTTTTCATCGGAGAGCACCATCAGCGCTTCACCCGCATCCGGCACTTCCGACAAACCCTGTATCTCGACAGGAATGGAAGGGCCCGCCTCAAGCACACTCTTGCCGTTTTCATCCAGCATGGCGCGCACGCGTCCGAATACCGAACCGATCAACACCGCATCGCCGCGCTTCATCGTGCCAGACTGTATCAACACCGTCGCAACGGGGCCCTTGCCCTTGTCAAGGCGCGCCTCGATCACCAGGCCCTTGGCATTGCAATCGCGCGGCGCTTTCAATTCCATCAGCTCGGCTTGCAGCAATACCGCTTCCAGCAACTTGTCGATACCCTGACCCGACTTGGAGGAAACTTCGACAAACATCGAATCGCCACCCCAGTCCTCAGGCACTACGCCCTCGGCCACCAGCTCCTGTTTGACGCGCTCGATATTGGCATCGGCTTTATCGACCTTGGTAATGGCCACCACCAGCGGCACATTACCCGCCCTGGCATGCGCAATCGCCTCTTTGGTTTGCGGCATCACGCCATCGTCGGCCGCAACAACCAGAATCACGATGTCGGTCGCCTTGGCGCCGCGTGCACGCATCGCGGTAAATGCCTCGTGACCCGGCGTATCCAGAAATGAAACCATGCCGCGCGGCGTTTCAACGTGATAGGCACCGATATGCTGGGTGATGCCGCCCGCTTCGCCCGATACCACTCGGGTGCGGCGTATATAATCGAGCAAGGATGTCTTGCCGTGATCGACGTGGCCCATCACGGTCACAACAGGCGCACGCGGCTCAAGCGCCACGTCGTGGTGCACTTCGTCGTCCATCAGATATGCATCCGGATCATCCAGCTTTGCCGCTTTGGCAACATGGCCCAGCTCTTCAACAACGATCATCGCCGTTTCCTGATCCAGCACCTGATTGATGGTCACCATCATGCCCAACTTCATCAGCACCTTGATGATCTCGACAGCCTTGACCGACAATTTTTGCGCGAGCTCGGCAACGACGATGGTTTCAGGAACAGACACCTCGCGCACCACGGCTTCGGTCGGCAAGGTAAACGCATGAGCCGCATCATCAACCACATGCTTGTCATGTCTGCCATGCTTGGGCGCGCGAACCGGCATCGCCCAGGATTTTTCCTTGGCAGCGGTCTTGGGCGGCACACGCGGCGGCGCTTTCCCGGGCGCTCGCTTGCCGGGCATGTCATCCCGCGCAGCGGGAGCTGCCTTGACTTCCGCCTTGGGCTTTCTGTCGGGTCTCACAACCTTATCGCCAGGACGCACCGCAGGCTTATGCAAAGTACCCTGTGCGGGCAATTCCTTAACCTCAGGCGTCATTTCAGGAACGGGTTTTTCTGCCTGAGCTTCACTCTCAAGCGGTACCGCCTGAGGCTCTACCGTCTTTTCCTGCTGGGCCGGCGCTACCGGCTTGACGACTTCGGGTTTTGTCTGTTTTTCCGCCTTGCGCTTGTTGAATGCCTGACGTGCTTGCAACTCTGCCTCCTGGCGCGCAGCCAGTTCAGCCTGCAGGCGCGCTTCCTGCTCGCGAGCAACCATTTGATCGCTGCCCAGAACCTTGACCTGTTCGGCGCTGGTCAGCACCACGGGTGCCGCGACCTGTGCAGGCTCAACCGGCATGGGCGCGACGACACGGCGCTTGCGCACTTCAACCTGTATGGTACGCGCACGACCGGATCTGTCTGAACTCTGGATCTCCGATGTTTCACGACGCGTTAACGTTATTTTTTTCGCGCCTTGATCCGCACCGTGAGCCTGACGCAAATGCTCGAGCAAAAGCGCCTTGTCCTTTTCAGATACCGCATCCGTCGCTGCTGTTTGAGTGCCGCCCGCTGCATGTAACTGCTCCAGCAACAAAGCCACCGTCAATCCCAGTTCAGCCGCAAATTGTGTTACGTCTAATTTTCCCATTACCATCCTTTATACAACTCCATCTGATAGCGCAGCCATCCCGGCTCTCGCAGGAATTTGTGTGCAACAACAACTCGCCCGGCTTTTAGACTATACGAACCAGGGCGCACGCGCAGCCATGATCAGCGCGTTGGCTTCATCGGCAGCCATCCCGGACAATTCCACCAGCTCGTCTACATCCAGATCAGCCAGCTGTTCTTGCGTACTGACGCCTTTTGCAGCCAGCACGCGCGCAAGCTCATCATTCATGCCATCTAATTTAAGCAAATCATCCATGCCGTGTTCCAGCTTTTCTTCCTTGACCAGCGCCGCATTCAGCAATGCATTTCTGGCACGGCTGCGCAACTCGGTAATCGTCGCTTCGTCGAATGTCTCGATTTCCAGCATCTCTTCCACAGGCACGTAAGCCACTTCTTCCAGCGTCGCAAATCCTTCCTGTACCAGAATGTCGGCCACTTCCTCATCAACATCCAGCTTCTCCATGAAGACCGCGCGTATCTTGTCGAACTCCTGATCGTGCTTTTCCCGTGCCTGCTCGACGGTCATGATGTTGAGTTCCCAGCCTGTCATCTCGCTGGCCAGGCGTACATTCTGACCGCCGCGCCCGATGGCCTGCGCCAGATTTTCCTCTTCAACCACAACATCCATACTGTGACGCTCTTCGTCAACCACGATGCTGGAAACTTCCGCAGGTGCCAGTGAATTGATCACGTAAGTAGCCGGATCTTCCGACCACAAGATGATATCCACTCGCTCGCCAGCCAGTTCGTTGGTAACGCTTTGCACGCGTGAACCCCGCATCCCCACGCAAGTGCCGATAGGGTCTATGCGCTGGTCATGCGACTGCACCGCAATTTTGGCACGTGAACCGGGATCGCGTGCAGCGCCGACGATTTCCAGCAGATTCTCTTCGATCTCAGGCACTTCCAGTTCAAATAATTTGACCAGCAAATCCGTCGAGGTGCGCGACAGAATCACCTGCGGGCCGCGGGGGCCGCGATCAACGCGCAATAAATGCGCTCTGACACGATCACCGATACGCATGTTTTCTTTCGGGATCATCTGATCGCGCGGCAACAACGCTTCAATCTTGCCGAACTCGACAATCGCACTGCCCCGCTCCAGACGCTTGACCGTACCGGATACCAGATGTTCCTTGCGATCCATGAAGTCAGCCAGAATTTGCTCGCGCTCGGCGTCGCGTATCTTCTGGAAAATCACCTGCTTGGCCGCCTGCGCGCCGATGCGCCCGAAGTCGATCGACTCCAGCGGCTCCTCGATAAATTCGCCCAGCTTAATGTTCGCATCGCGCTTTTGCGCTTCTTCGAGCTTGATATGCAGATCAGGCGTCTCAAATGTTTCATCATCCATCACTTCCCAGCGGCGGAAAGATGCAAACTCACCCGTATTGCGGTCGATTGCAACGCGCACATCAGCCTCGTCTTCAAAGCGTTTCTTGGTCGCCGATGCCAGCGCGGATTCCAGCGCAGCAAACACGACTTCCTTGTCCACATTCTTTTCACGGGACAGCGCATCTACCAGCAACAAAACTTCACGACTCATACCATTCTCCTGCTATTTGCTCACTGGGAGCATAAAATTCTAAAAAGTCGGCACCAAACGCGCCTTGTCCACATTGGCCAGTTCAATCTCTACCATTGCACCATCCACATCCAACCGCAACACACCCTCGTGAACTCCTCCGACAACACCGGTGAAATTCTTGCGGGTAGCGATCGGCATACGCAATTTGATCTGCACCTTTTCACCCGCGAAGCGAATAAAGTCAGCCTCTTTTTTGAGCACGCGATCAAGCCCCGGCGAAGATACTTCCAGTCTCTCATAATCAACGTTCTCGACGGTAAAAAGGCGAGTCAGCTGATTGCTGACCAACTGACAATCCTCCACCGCAATGCCTTCTGGCTTATCGATAAACACCCGCAGCAGACCACGCCCGGAACGCTCGACGTCCACCAGTTCATAACCCAAACCTGCAACCGTCTTTTCTATCAGCTTTACCACATCCATGATTGCGACCCACAAATAAAAAACGGGCACGAAGCCCATCTGTAAACCGCGCGGATTATAGCAAATATTGCGGCCAAAAGGAAGGATGAATGCGACAGGCTTATTTTACATACCCAGCAAGGCGCAATTTATGCCCACGACCAGCCTGAATCGGATTGATCAAAAATCATCCTGGTAGCGCACGGTAATAGGATAACGCCAATCCTTGCCATAGCCGCGCTCCGTGATGCGCACGCCGACCGCCGACTGCCGGCGTTTGTACTCACTCACACGTATCAATTTCACCACGCGCCTGACATCCGTCTCTGCATAACCTATGGCAATGATTTTTTGTATGGACAAATTTCTTTCCACATAACATTCCATGATGGCGTCCAGCACCTCGTAAGGCGGCAAATTATCCTGATCCAGCTGGTCGGGACGCAGCTCGGCACTGGGCGCGCGCGTGATGATGCGCTCAGGAATGACATACCCCAATGTATTGCGATAACGCGCCAGACGATATACCTGCATCTTGACCACATCCTTCAACACAGAAAACCCGCCTGCCATGTCGCCATACAGCGTCGCATAGCCCACGCTCATCTCGGATTTATTACCGGTGGTCAGTACAAGCGAACCCAGCTTGTTGGACAAGGCCATCAGCAAATTTCCGCGGATGCGCGCCTGCAGATTCTCTTCGGTAGTGTCTTCAGTCAGACCCGCGAAACTTACACTGAGTGTTTCAAGATAACTTTCAAAAACTGGTTCTATCGAAAATTCATCGTATTGCACGCCGAGTATCTTTGCCATCTCGCGGGAATCGTCCAGACTGATTTGCGCGGTATAGGGTGAGGGCATCATGACCGCATGCACCTTGTCCGCACCCAGCGCATCCACCGCAATCGCAAGCGTCAGCGCAGAGTCGATGCCGCCCGACAAGCCCAGCAGCACACCCGGAAAACCGTTCTTGCCGATATAGTCCTTCAAGCCCAGACACAGGGCGCGATATATGCCCGCATCCATATCCGGCAACGCCGTTATTTCCCCGGCAGGAACAGCATTACCTGACAGCTCCAGAACAGACATACACTCTTCAAAAACAGCACACTGCGCGGTCAATGCGCCTGCACTGTCCATCGCAAAAGTGCCGCCGTCAAAAACCAGCTCATCCTGACCGCCCACCATGTTGACATACACAACCGACATGCCTGTCTCGTGGACACGCTGACGCAAGACATCGTAGCGCGATGTCTGTTTGTTCACGGCATAGGGAGATGCATTCAGAACCAGCAAGACCTGCGCACCTGCTTTGCGTGCCAGCTGGGCCGCATCGGGCGCCCATACATCCTCGCAAATATTCACACCGAATCGAATACCCGCCAGATCGAATATCAGCGGTGCCACACCGCGATCAAAATACCGCGCCTCATCGAATACCGAATAATTGGGCAACAGGCTCTTGCAATAAGTCGCAACCACCTTGCCATCGCGCAACAGCGAGGCCGCGTTATAGCGTTTCGCATCCTGCTCATGCGGATGCCCCACGATGACGGCGATACCGGAAATTTTATCTGCCAGGTCGTTCAAAGCAGTCCGGCAAGCCTGATAAAATCCGTCGCGCAGCAACAAGTCTTCCGGCGGATAACCGCACAGACTGAGCTCAGGCGTCAACATCAGCGCAGCCCCTGCAAGCTTGGCGTCTTCAGCATGGCGCAGAATTTTGGCAGAGTTTGCTGCCAGGTCGCCCAGCATGCAGTTGATTTGTGCAATGGCCAGTTTCATGTTTCGGTAAATATACAAAAGACGCTTATGATAGCGCAGAAATGGCGCACCATAAAAAAAGCGGGCTGCTCCCAGCCCGCTTTTCCAGTACAGAAAAAATTACTTAACTACACGTACTTTCGACTCTTCCCTGACGACAGAGGTAATTTCCACACGACGGTTCTGTGCACGACCCTCACTGGTCTTGTTGCTGGCAACAGGATTAGCTTCGCCATCACCCTTGGTGGAAATACGGTCAGCTGCAACGCCCTTCTTGACCAGATACGCCTTGACCGATTCGGCACGCCTCTCGGAAAGCTTCAGATTATATTTCTTCGATCCGATGCTGTCGGTGAAACCCGTGACAGCGAGATTCGCATCCGGATACTTGACCGCAAAATCCACCACCTCATCGAGCTGCTTGTCGGCAGTATGCTTCAGCTTTGACGAATCGAAGTCAAAATTCGCGCCTTCAATGGTCACAGGCTTATCGGTGAAGATGGTTTTGTAAACCGGCTGAGGCGCTGCGACTGGCGCAGGCTGAGGCGCTTCAACGACAGGGGCTGGCGCAGCAACGGGTACGGCAGCAACCACGGGCGCCGGAGGCATGCCGAAATAGTAATTTATCCCGAGAGTCAGGTTGTTATTTTCCAGCTTGATGCCATTGGTTTTTCCTGAAGTGGAGGTATATTCACCCGCCAGACTCCAGCTAGGCGCAAACTTGTATTCCACACCCAGGCCCATCTGCGGACCGTTAGTGCCAAACGAACTGGCAGCGCCGTTTCCATTGGTACGCCCGTAGCCCAGTTTGGCATAAGGCATCCAGTCACCATAGGGCAGCCCCAGCTTGGCATCCAGGCCATAATCCTTACTGCCAAAATTAACTGCCCCAGGGTTATGCGTTTCCTGGCGATTAGAATCAATAAAACCGTTTATACCCAGCAGGAAGTTGCTGCCCATATCCCAGCCATATCCCGCTTCTGCACCATAAGTATTACCGGTTTGGGTATCAAGGTTTGTCAGATTGGAACGATTAGCGCCTAATTTAGCGCCCAACCAGCCGCCGGAAAACTCGCTGGCCTGCACCGCAGAAATGCTCAGCAACGCAGCGGTCAGCCCGATTGTCAATGTAGTTTTTTTCATTTTATTGTCCTTTTTGTCTGTTATAAAAGTTGTCAATCAACAAACTCTATCGGGGGTGAAGACCATTCTATCCCAATCCTTCTGCGTCGGAATCCCCGTTGCAAAAATACAACACGCACCACTTATTACAGACCGTCAGCCGTTCGCCACCCGTTGCCGCCTTGCTTCAAACAGACAGATACCGGTGCTCACCGACACATTCAGGCTTTCCACACTGCCCAGCATGGGAATGCGTACCAGCTCATCGCAGGTTTCCATCGTAAGCCTCCTCAAGCCTTCGCCTTCAGCGCCCAGGACAAAAGCCAGCGCACCCGTGTGTCTGAAACTGTGCAGATCCTGCTTGGCCTCGCCTGCCGCACCGACCACCCAGATGCCGCCGTCTTTCAATTCACGCAAGGTACGGGCCAGATTGGTGACCGTGATGTAAGGCACCGTTTCCGCAGCACCGCATGCGACCTTCTCAACTGTCGCAGTGATGCCCACTGCGCGATCTTTGGGTGCGATCACCGCATGCACGCCGAACGCATCGGCACTGCGCAGACACGCCCCCAGATTATGCGGATCCTGTATACCGTCCAACACCAACAGCAAAGGGGGTTCGCTAAGCGTGTCGAGCACATCGGACAAATGCTGTACGCGCTGCGCCGCATCGACACGCGCCGCCACACCCTGGTGCCGAACTCCGCCCGCCATACCATCCAGCCGCGCACTGTCAACCGGAATAACGCGCACACCGCCGACTTCACACAGCTTGATCAGATCTTTCATGCGCTGATCCTGGCGCTGCGATTGAAGATAGACTTCCATCACACCGTCCGGATTCTGGCGTATGCGTGAGGTCACGGCATGAAAACCGTATATCAGCCTCAGATCGGCCATATTACTTGCGCCCTTTGGTTGACTTCGCTGACCTCTTCTTCGGTTTAGCCTCTACATCAAGCTCTTGAACTTCCGCATGCAGCACGAAGTCGATTTTGGTGCTTTCCATATCCACCTTGACCACACGCACCTCTACCCTGTCCCCCAGTCGATAGCTCTGGCCTGTACGCTCACCCAACAGATGATGCTTCGCAGCATCGAAATGGAAGTAGTCCTTGCCAAGCTCGGAGATATGCACCAGCCCTTCGACATACAAATCATCGAGCGAGACGAACATGCCGAAACTCGTGACCGAAGACACGGTGCCGGTAAACACGCTGCCCAGATGGTCGCGCATATAAAAACATTTCAGCCACGCTTCCACATCGCGCGTCGCATCGTCGGCACGGCGCTCGGTCATAGAACAATGGATGCCCAGCTCCGCCCATTTCTGCGCAGGCTTGTATTGCTTGCCTTGTAACACCGCCTTGATCGCGCGATGCACCAAGAGATCAGGATAGCGCCTGATAGGGGATGTGAAGTGCGTATAAGCCTCGTAACCCAGACCGAAGTGGCCGATGTTTTCAGGCTCGTACTTGGCCTGACGCAAAGAGCGCAGCATCACGGTCTGCAGCAAGCCTGCGTCCGGACGACCCTTGATGCGCTTGAGCAGTTTTGAATAGTCCGCCGCCTGCGGCTCCTCATCGCCTGTCAGGCCCAGGCCAAACTCCTTCATGAACTCGCGCAGGGCTTCCAGCTTCTCGGGCGTCGGCCCCTGATGAATGCGGTACAGCACGGGATGATGATGCTCATGCAAGTATCCTGCCGCACACACGTTCGCGGCCAGCATGCACTCTTCGATCAGCTTGTGCGCATCATTGCGCACCACCGGCACGATGCGCTCGATCTTGCCCTGATCGGTGAAGATCATCTGCGTCTCTACCGTCTCAAAATCGATCGCGCCGCGTTTTTCGCGCGCTTTGAGCAACTTCTGGTATAGCTCGTGCAAATGCTGCAGATGCGGCACAATCGCGGCATTAGCAGCAGCCAGCTTGCCATCAGGCTCTCCCAACATTTCGGCAACCTGGTTGTAAGTCAGACGCGCATTGGAATACATCACCGACGGATAGAAACGGTATTGAGTGATGTCGCCTTTGCTGCTGATATGCATGTCGCACACCATGCACAGGCGGTCCACATTGGGATTCAGGGAACACAGTCCGTTGGACAACTCCTCGGGCAACATCGGAATCACGCGGCGCGGAAAATACACCGAGTTGCCGCGCAGAATGGCCTCCCGGTCCAGCGCATCGTTCGTCTGCACGTAATGGCTGACGTCCGCAATCGCCACCACCAGGCGGTAGCCGCCCTTCACAGGTTCACAATACACCGCATCGTCAAAGTCGCGCGCAGTCTCACCGTCTATCGTCACCAGCGGCAGATGGCGTATATCCTCGCGCCCGGCCCAGTCCTGTTCAGACACCACAGGAGAGATTGCCTTGGCCTGACGTTCCGTATCCTTGGGAAACTCATACGGCAGATCATGCTTGCGCAAGGCTATTTCGATTTCCATGCCCGGATCGGCATAGTTACCCAGCACCTGGACGATGCGCCCTATCGGCTGCGCGTGCTTGTCCGGATGCTTGATGATCTCGAGAATCACCACCTGACCCGTTTTGGCGTCGCCCGACCCGCCGGGTGCGACCAGAATGTCCTGGGTGATGCGGCGATTTTCCGCGACCACGAACTGTATGCCGTGCTCCTCATACAAACGGCCGACTACTTTATTGTTGGCACGCTCGAGCACTTCGACGATCTTCGCCTCGGGGCGACCGCGCCTGTCCACACCCGACTGCCGCACCATTACCACATCGCCGTGCAGCACCTGGTGCATTTCCTTTTCCGACAGGAACATGTCCGCGCTGCCGTCCTCGGGGATCAGAAAGCCGAAGCCGTCGGGATGGCCTTGTACCTTACCCTTGACCAGATCCAGCTTGTCCATCACGCAAATCGCGCGCTTGCGGTTGCGCATGATCTGGCCGTCGCGTTCCATCGCGCGCAGGCGTCGCGAAAACAGCTCTTCTTCATCGCGCTCGATAAGCAGCATATCCAGCAGTTCATCTTCGCTCACAGGCGCACCCTGCTCGGTCAGAATTTGCAAAATAAATTCGCGACTCGGCAGAGGATGTTCGTATTGCTCACGTTCGCGCTCCAGAAACGGATCCTGCAAACGCAAATTGTTTTTCTTTTTCATTGACAAATTGCCCTTTAACTATTAAATTGCGCGGCTTCAACAAGTCGCATGCCCAGATGGCGGAATTGGTAGACGCGCACGGTTCAGGTCCGTGTGCCGCAAGGTGTGGAGGTTCGAGTCCTCTTCTGGGCACCAGCATTTAAAATAGTCCGCGTAAGCGGGCTATTTTTTTGCGCCCAGAACAAGCGAAACACCTGCGTGTTTCGCGCCAGGACTCGAAAGGCATCCGATGCAACGGATGCCGGGGTCGCGCTTGCGTGACCGATCCTCTTCTGGGATGCACCGTTAATCTACCTGAAGCTCTGACAATCTGTAAACATAAAAACCTGCGGCATCATTCTACACGATAAGCTGCATACTCCATGATCAAATTTCCAACCAGCCGCAACAAGAGATCATGCATACCGGCTGTCGCAATACTGGTCAGCGCTTATACCTTGCAGGTCTGATATTAAATCAAAGATGCAAGAAAATTTGCGTCAAGGCATATTTACGCCGGATCGCAATGCAGCGCTAACCGCCTGCAGGATTTGCCAGCACTACATCAACCCATAATAAAGTGTATACCATCTTTAAACTCGCTGCACTCATGTAAAATTGTTAAAGTAAGGCGGCTGACATGCTGCGTCCCTAAGAGCTGCCCCTCATCCTTTGAGTGTTAGCAGCCTATGACACTATACTTTTGAATATAAGCGATAGTTTTCCATCACCACAACAGCGAGATTAAGCTTATGCCAGTCACCGGTCTCTACATGGCCCGCCGAGTTCGTTACTCGATAATTCCATATGTAGCGGCGTATGGCCAATGGGTGTTGAAAGACGTTGTACCGACCTTTGCAAACTTGTCAGAAAGAGCCGATGCAATTGTCACATCTGAATTTAATCGTCATGGCGAGCAACCCGCTGGTGCGGACTGCGATGACGTCATGAGTGTTCTGGCTGAAGCCGCCCAAGACAAAGGCCAAAATTTCTACAACACCATGCTAGCCATACATCAATCGAGCTTGAACCTTTTTTCCGTAGGGCTGTTCCATTTGCTTGAACAGCAATTAGCTCATCTGTGTCGAGATGGCGTGCTTGATATGTCGGAGAGACTCCCACCAAGCGATACAAAGCTCGACAAAATCGAGAAATGGTATTGCAATCGCAACAATTTCAACATCGATCTATCCAAACTCTCCGATTGGCCGAAGATCGATCAACTTCGTCTACTCGCAAACTCGATTAAACATGGAGAAGGAAAGTCAGCTGTAGAACTACGGAATATCCGCCCGGATATTTTCCAAAACCCCAACCTCTGCATGCCTATGCAGGATCTTCTGAAGGTGTGCACCACCATATTGCATGAGCGCCGACCCATGGCTGGCGAAGATATCTTCGTTACCAATGAAATATTCGCCGAATTCAGTCAGGCGGTGAATTCCTTTGTTGCAGAGATCGCCGAGTACTTTGACGCACATCAGGATGAGCACTACCTAGTTGGAAGAGTTGCGTAAACGAACATTTATGCAACGATTATGCTCATTGGATATATCCGCGTCTCAACATGCGATTAGGAAGACGCCGCCCAGGAATCTGTACTCAAAAATTCAGCGGCAAAAGATATTTCCTGAAATGATCGACTCAGAGCCCGTTCCCATTTTATCCTCATTCTCAATAATTATTTTCGTCTGAGAGTTTGAAGTATTGGGCAGTTCAACGTTACTAAGGTTCTGGCGTTATCTAACTTCCCGCTGTGCGCCAAATTATTCCAAGGGCCTTCACAAGCGCTCAGGTTTACGTTTCCGTTTCCTTGCAACCAGCCATGCCTATACATAACGGAACAATCATTCTGTATCAACTTCTTAAGATTATCAATCTGATTTGAATAATCAAGTTCATTCCAAGCTGTTACGCATGCAGGAATTGGGGCCGTTTGCCCTGCACTCCGAGTCACATTACCTGTTGATACAGCTTGTTGTGGCTGCTGTAATGATGTGCTATTACCATTACTGTCCTGTTTTTTCTGTAATCGCCATCCATTCGATTCCATACATGATTTAAAAGCTTCCTTTCGATTCCATTCGTTCGAATCAAAAGTCGATGTGACCGGGGGTATATACTGACCCGGAGACGTCATGCAGGATGCATTTCCGTTGCCATCGCCAGAGCAATTAGTCATAGTCGCTGTTTGATATCCGGATCTAGTAATGGTACTTGTCATTGCAACAGGGAATGCCCTTGCCGATTGCATCTCGCACTCATATTTGTCAGAATAAAAACCGTTTTCGTTTTTATTTGGATTAATCCACACCATTTGTGCGCATCCCGAAAGGATAAGTACTGCACAAATTACAGCCACAAATATCCGCATAAGCTCACCTTGGTATGAATTTTCTTACAAAACAAAAACAGATCGCACAGCCTCATGTGGTCTAGAAAAGTAGCACTACAAATTCATGCTACAAATCCAGACCCGATACTTCTGCAAACTCAACAGTTACAACCTTATTCAAACGGGTGACGCAGCACGATGGTCTCTTCGCGGTCGGGGCCGGTTGACACCATATCTACCGGGACACCGCACACTTTAGCGATGCGCTCAAGATAGTTGCGGGCGGCGAGCGGCAAATCTTCATACTTTTGCACACCGAGCGTGCTCTCGGACCAGCCCGGCATCTCCTCATAGATCACCTGGCAATCGGTGAGCGCATCGGCACCCACCGGCAATATGTCGCTGTCAATACCGTTGATACGATAGGCAACGCCAATCTGCACTGTCTCCATGCCGTCCATCACGTCCAGCTTGGTGACGCATAAACCGGATACACCGTTGATCTGGATAGAACGCTTCAACGCCGCCGCATCGAACCAGCCGCAGCGGCGCGGACGCCCGGTTGTCGAGCCGAATTCATGACCGCGGCGCGCAAGACCTTCGCCGATAGGATCGCACTTCTCAACCGCATCATACAGCTCGGTTGGGAACGGGCCGGAACCCACGCGCGTGGTGTAAGCCTTGGTGATTCCCAGCACGTAATTGAGCATCTGCGGTCCTACGCCGGCACCCGCACAGGCAGCGCCCGCAATGCAGTTGCTTGAAGTCACAAACGGATAGGTACCGTGATCGATGTCCAGCAGCGCGCCTTGCGCACCTTCGAACAACAGACTCTTGCCATCCCTGTTGGCCTCATACAACGCACGCGGCACGTCCATCACCAGCGGCTTGATGCGTTCGGCCAAAGCCAGCGTTTCATCCAGGACTTGCTGGAAGTCCACCGTCTCCGCATTGAAATAATTCTTCAGAACGAAGTTATGATAATCCAGCACTTCGCCAAGCTTCGCGGCAAAACGCTCGCGATAAAAAATATCCTGCAAGCGTATTGCGCGGCGCGCAACCTTATCTTCATAGGCAGGACCTATGCCGCGACCCGTTGTGCCTATCTTTGCATCGCCCTTGGCCAGTTCGCGCGCCCGATCGAGCGCGCCGTGATAAGGCAGAATCAGCGGACATGCTTCCGAGATTTTAAGGCGGCCATACACATTGATGCCGGCCTCCTGCAATTCATCCATTTCTTTCAGCAGCGCCTGCGGCGAGAGCACCACGCCATTGCCGATGTAGCACATCACGTGCTCGCGCAAGATGCCTGAAGGAATCAGATGCAGCACGGTTTTCTTGCCGTTGATCACCAAAGTATGGCCGGCATTGTGACCGCCCTGAAAGCGCACCACGCCTTGCGCGTGATCCGTCAGCCAGTCGACGATCTTTCCCTTGCCCTCATCACCCCACTGAGTACCAATTACAACGACGTTCTTAGCCATTACAAGCTTCCTAAAAGAAATTGAAAATTGAAAATTGATAATGGTTAATTATCAATTGCCTCTAGCTGCCAGAGGCCATTGCGCAATACCAGTTCACGGTTGCATTGCAATTCGCCCGGATATTCCCCACTGCCGGGCAAAGACACCACCACAACTTCGCCAGATGCGCGCAACTTTGCAATCTCAAATGACAATGCGGCATCATCCGAGTAAGGCGCGCGTATCGCAAACTGTGCAGCTTTGGTTGGCAACAGACGATACAGCTGGCGCAAATCCATGCTGAAACCCGTTGCAGCGCGTGCACGGCCAAAGCTCTTGCCAAGATCGTCGTAGCGGCCGCCGAGCGCAATCGCATCGTGGCTGCCCGCGTGATAGGCGGCAAACACCATGCCGCTGTGATAGTGATATCCGCGCAAGTCGGCAAGATCTATCCCAAGACTTGCCACGTGCAATTTATCCGCTACAGCCTGCAAGTCTGCCAAAGCCGAAACAATTTGCGGCAACTTTGGCAACAGCCTGCGCGCCCTGTCCAACACCTCATGACAGTCGCCATACAGCGTAGGCAACACCATCATCACAGCGCGTGATTCAGCATCGAGATCCGCCACCAAATTTTGCAGGGTCGTGCTATCCTTGCTTTGCAGCGCGGCGAATAAATCGCTCTCAAGGTTTGCGTCAAGCTTTGCATGTTCCACCAGCGCGCGGAACACACCGACATGACCCAGATCAAGATGCACATTCTGCACGCCGATCAAGGCCAGCGACTGCAACATCAGCTGCTGAATTTCAAGATCGCTTTCAATCCCTGAGTGCCCGTAAAGCTCGGCACCGATCTGCAACAGCTCGCGCGTGCGATTCAAGCCCGCAGGTATCGTGTGCAACACGCTGCCCGCGTAACACAGGCGAGCCACCCCCTGGCGATTGAGCAGATGCGCGTCGATGCGCGCGACCTGGGGCGTGATGTCTGCACGCAAAGCCAGCGTGCGGCCGCTTAGCTGATCCACCAGCTTGAAGGTGCGCAAATCCATGTCGTTCAGTTGCCCGACCAGATGCTTCTCAGCGCCACCATCTATCAGCAAGGATTCGGCATATTCCAGCAACGGGGGCGACACCAGCTGATAACCGCATGTGCGCAACAACCCAATCACCTCTGCGCGCATCAGCTCCACGTGCTGCGCCTCGTCCGGCAGCATATCCTGTATATATTCGGGCAGTAACCAGTTTTGCATTATTTAATCCAGTACAACATCAGCAAACCGGAGATCATCGCAGTCATGCCGACAAAACGAAGCTGACCATCTGTCAGTGCTACCAGCTTGCGGAAAGTTGTCCGCCACATTTCGGGAAACAAGAACGGCATCAATCCTTCAATCACCAGCATCATCGCAAGGCCCAGCAACCAGTAACTCAGCACTACTTGGCCTCCTTGCCCGGATTCTTCATATACTTGAAGAAAGCCGAACTCGGATCCATAACCATCACGTCGCTCTTGTTCTTGAAGCTTTGCTTGTATGCCTCAAGACTGCGATAGAAAGAATAAAACTCGGCATTGCGGCCAAAAGCAGCACCGTAAATGGCAGAGGCCTTCGCATCACCCTCACCCTTGGTCTGCTGAGCCTGGCGATATGCCTGAGCCAGAATCACTTCACGCTGCTTGTCGGCATCTGCCTTGATCTTTTCGCCTTCCGCAGCTCCCGATGCACGCAGCTCATTTGCCACCCGCTTGCGCTCGGCATCCATGCGCCGATAGACAGAATCGCTGATTTCGGGCGGAAAATCCACGCGTTTCAGGCGCACATCCAGCACTTGCACACCGATCTTGCGCGCATCTGCATCGATCTTCTGGCGCAACACCGTCATGATTTGCTCCCGTTCACCGGAAACCACTTCGTTAATCGTACGCTTGCCGAACTCCTCGCGCATGCTGGAGTTGACCGTCTGCCTCAAACGCGTATTCGCACGTTCCTCATCACCACCCACGCTGATGTAATACTGCTTGACGTCGATGATGCGCCATTTCACAAATGAATCCACCATGACGTTTTTCTTCTCCGCCGTGATGAAGCGCTCCGGCTCTCCGGTATCCAGTGTTTGAATACGCGAATCAAAAAAGCGCACGTTTTGCATCAGCGGAACTTTGAAGTACAAACCTGGTGCAGTTTTTACACCCACAATCTCACCCAGCTGGAACACAATCGCATTCTGACGTTGATCCACCACAAACATACTCAAACTGAGCAGGATCAGCGCAACAACCGCACCGATCAGTATATTAGCCACATTGGTTTTCATCGGGCCTCCCGATCACGGCTCAGCAGCGAATCTCGCGCACGCTGCGCCGCAGTATTATCATTACTCTGTGATGAGGCAGGCGTATCTGCCCTGCCTGATACCGGCACATCAGCGGGGGACGCAAGCACACGACTCGTTTCCATCAACTTATCCAAAGGCAGATACAAAAGACTGCTGCCATTTTTCTGGTCAACCATCACCTTGCTGACATTGCCCATGACTTGCGACATGGTATCCAGATACATTCTTTCGCGAGTCACGGCTGGCGCCTTATCATATTCGACCAGAATCTGCTTGAAGCGACTGGCGTCACCCTCGGCATTAGCGATCACACTTTGCTTGTAGCCTTCGGACTCCTGTATCAGACGTGCGGCCGTACCGCTCGCACGCGGGATCACGTCATTCGCATAGGACTGTCCTTCATTTTTTTGCCGCTCACGATCCTGGCCAGCTTTAACCGCATCGTCAAATGCAGCCTGAACCTGCTCCGGGGGTTGCGCATTCTGCATGGTCAGCTTGCTGATCTGAATACCCGACTTATAGCGATCCAGAATATCCTGAATCAGCTTGGTCGCAGCAGCGGCCACCTGTTCACGCCCTTCATAAAGCACAAAATCCATCTTGTTTTTGCCAACCACCTCGCGCATCGCGGATTCCGCCACCTGTCGAACATTTTCATCTGGATTACGGTTGTTGAACAAGTATTCAGAAGGATCGCTCAGGATATACTGAACCGCAAACTGAATATCGATAATATTTTCATCTTCTGTCAGCATCAGTGATTCTTTCAACATCTTGTTTTTGACGTTGTCCCGATAGCCCACTTCAACAGTGCGTACCTCACTTAAGTTTACAACTTCCACCGTCTCGACCGGAAACGGGATGTGCCAGCGCGGGCCGGGCTGCGTGGTTTCGATCATCTTGCCAAAGCGCAACACCACACCGCGCTGGCTCGCATCAACGATGTAGAAACCGCTCCCCAGCCAGATCAATACAACGATGATAGCGATCAGCCCCAGTCCGCTGCCGTTTAATTTTGGCATGGTCGGTCCGCTGCCCTTGCCGTCGCCACCTTTACCACCGAACAAGGACGCCACCTTTGCGTTCAGTTTGCGCAACAGCTCTTCCAGGTCAGGCGGACCGCCGTTCTTATTGCCCCATTGCGGGTCATTCAATCCCATGGCTCATTTCTCGCTTGTTTAATTTGATTTTCAATATGTTCAGCAGCCAGTTTTGCATCCCGTGCTTCCGACAAGACAAGCCGCAGCTCATCGAGTCCCGCACCACTTTGGGCACTTAGAAAAACGCGGGCAATTCTACCATATTCGTCGCGCTCTACGCCCGCCGGCATGTCAGTGAGATCCACTTTATTAAATACCAACATCTGTGGAATCACGCCTGCGTCAATTTCCGCCAGCACCTTGTTTACCTCAACAATCTGATCGTCCCGGTTGGGATTGCTCGCATCAACCACATGCAACAACAAATCCGCCTGCACGGTTTCTTCCAGCGTGCTGCGGAATGCGGCGACCAGACTGTGCGGCAAATGACGTATAAATCCCACGGTGTCAGACACCACGATCTCGCCAGCACCTTCGGCGAACATTTTGCGTGACGTGGTATCCAGCGTTGCAAACAACTGGTTGGCCACATATACACTAGCTTTGGTCAGGCGATTGAACAGCGTGGATTTTCCCGCGTTCGTGTAGCCGACAATGGACACTGAAAAAACACCGGAGCGATTGCGTGAACGACGCTGCACATCGCGTTGATGTTTAAGCTTCTCAAGACGTTCTTTCAACAGATGCACGCGCTTGTCCAGCTTGCGCCTGTCCAGTTCCAGCTGAGTCTCACCTGGCCCGCGGGCGCCAACGGCAAATTTTTGCTGCCCCATGTCGGTATTGAGCCCCACCAGCCTAGTCGCAAGATATTTGAGTTGCGCAAGTTCAACCTGCACCTTGCCTTCATGGCTCTGCGCGCGCTGCGCAAAAATATCCAGAATCAACATGGTCCGATCAATCACACGGGTATTCAGTTTGACTGTCAGATTGCGCATTTGCGCAGGAGACAAGTCGTGATTGAAAATCACCAGAGGAATTTCCAGGCGCTCGACCATTTCGGCGATTTCCAGCACCTTGCCGCTTCCCGCGAACAGCGCAGCATCAGGGCGTACGCGGCGCGCCTCTACAGTTGCCAGAGTGTGCACACCGGCAGTTTCAGCCAGCAGGCGCAACTCTTCCAGACTCTCGCGATAGTCGGCATCGCCGAAGTCTATGCTGACCAACAGTGCCGATTCAGAAACTTTTGGTTTTTGCTGCATTACTCGGCAGCGGCCTCGTCGTCATAAGAAATGTTGACTGCGCGTGCCGGAACGATCGTTGAAATGGCGTGCTTGTACACCATCTGGATCACAGAATTGTTTTTAAGCAACACCACGTATTGGTCAAAGGATTCAACCTGCCCCTGCAGCTTGATGCCATTGACGAGATAAATTGCGACCTGAACGTGCTCTTTGCGCAGGGTATTCAGAAATGGGTCTTGCAACTGTTGGCCTTTTGTACTCATGTTATAGCTCTTCTTGTAGGTAAGGGAAGCACACTTTACTGGATTCGGGCACGAAAGACTAGATGCACAGATAAATTATGTTAGCGCAAAGTAGCAATGTCATATTTTCTCGAGCAAAAATGTCTGCTGGCAATTAAACTAACGGCCCATTAAATTGATCGGGCGCATGATCCTGATGTACGCTGCTCAACTCCAACGATCCATGCCCGCATTTCCAAGGCTATAAAAAAGCCGACTTGCGTCGGCCTAATGAAAACTGTATTAAGTTTTCCTGATCTGACCAAGTACAAATTAAATCCATTCCTTGGAGACTGTCTGAATGTCAATTGTCCTTGGCTCCTTGATCAACCCATTTTTTTAGCAGCCCGATCTTTTTATTGGATAGTCCTCCGCTAATCTCATATGGCATCTTGATAACTGGATGAGCACGCCCTTCGACCAGCTGAATCAAAATACTGGTAAAACTGTCACCCGGCTTGATGACTGCCCCAAACTTGGTACCCTTCATCAGAGTCTCATAAGAAGTCATATCCAGACCACTAGCCGCATAGCCCTTCCCCCCGGGTTCGTGACAGTTCAAACAATAATCATGAATAATTGGATAAATATCGGCTTTGTAGCTGACCTCCTCCACCGCCTGCGCAGGGAACGCAACAACCAGAAATGACGCGACAAAAACAATGCCTTTTAACACAATATTGTAAGCGTGCAGCCGCTCCACCTGTTAAGTCGGCGTGATTTGTGCTGACGGTT
>VFSW01001911.1_pt1 | contig 31558 bp, 41 predicted proteins | sample 5358111 | NCBI WGS metagenome assembly VFSW01 (sample SAMN11554181, study PRJNA540505) | mine drainage metagenome | isolation source: sediment from site ElyBrook_90M | place: USA: Ely Copper Mine, Vershire, VT | collected 2017 | reverse complement strand
TAGAGACGCTGCTTTCTGCGCAAATCCAGTTGTGAGACTTTCAAGGAAAGCTATAGTAAGACTTTATCCACAAAGCCTTATGGCACAGAACCTTTAAAAGTATCTCATTAACACAAGCCACATCAGATTTAGACATTACATAGTCTCCAAACTTGGACTTGACCATATAGAATACTTCATAAATATGATAATTTCACTGAAAGAAAGATTTTTAATGTTTCTCAGAGTTGATTAACTTGGGGTCAATATGGCAAGAAGCAACTTTGGCAGTGGTCTGGGTATAAATACGAACATAACGGGATTTGGTGCATCTAGAACGAAAGTGCTAAAGAGAGATGAAAGACGCTCATTTAACTTAACTGAAAAAAATCATATGTGGGATAAGCAAAAAGGAAAATGTGCAAAATGCAAGGAAACATTAATGCGTTCTGCAACTCATTATGACCATATAATACCATGGGAATTAGGAGGTAAGACTAATGTTAAGAATGGTAAGGCTCTCTGCCCTAACTGTCATGCTAAAAAGACTAATAAAGACAGATTAAAGATCCAGGCTCGTAAAAGGAGAGCTAAAAAACAACAACAATCAGGAAAATATGATCCTTATTTATCACGCTTAAGTAGTTGGGGATAATAAGAGTTAACGTGGCTAATGGAGCTATCTGAGGGTTTATAATAAGTATAGCCCATTTTATAATGATTATATGTGCCATAAATGCCCTACTCAAATGGTAAAAACGGGGGTTTTTGCAAAAGTGGAAAAGAAATGTGATTGCAAATGCTCAGCAAACAAGATAATAAAGAAAATGGAATCAACAAACCATTCTGAAGGGCGTGATACTAATTATGAAGTTCTGATATGTTTGGATTGTAAGCATCGCTTAGACCTATGACTCTTTATGACCTTCGCGAGACGGCTAAGTGATTGTATAAAATAAAAATAGATTTTCTTGGCAACTTCTATTATCGCTGGGGAAATTTATTTCCAAGTAGGGCCCAATTCATGAGAAGCCTGGAAGCCCTTCCGTTCAGAGCATCGATTTTATTATCGACTCTGCCGCAAGGCTGTTCGGGCTTATGACCCTCTCGCTCTTCGATATCCCCAATTCCGCAAGGTGCCTTTCCGCCTCCGGGCTCGGGGCGACGATTATGACATTCGTCCCCTTTGCGAGCGCCCTGATCACCAGCAGCGAGTAGACCATCCTTGAGCTCTCCTTCAGGTCTATTATTATCTTGTCGGACTGGTGTATCTGGAATTCCGACATGTCGACTTCGGACGTCGGGTCGGCGATGAATGCCTTGTAGCCTAGACCCCTCAGCCTGTCCGATACCACCTTGTCGGTCACTATCATTATGAACTTCGCGTCCTTCTTGTGGAGCTCCCTTGCTATCGCAAGGTTGACGCCGTCAGTGCCTATGAGCACCACATGCCCCCTGAGCCTCTTCTTCTCAGCGCTTGTTATCCTTGCGGATATGCTTTCAAGTTTGCCATTCAGGAAATCACCGGAGATTAATGTAACAAGGCCAAGGAACACGCTCAATCCAAGACCTATCAGTACGATAACGAATGCCTTTGCGATCGGGGACACGGGGGTGATGTCCCCGTATCCCACGGTCGACATTGTGACTATCGTGAAGTATATGGAATCCAGCACTGACAGACTCTTCACGCTGAAGCCGCCAGATTGCCCTATTATGTATGTGCCAATTGTCCCGAAGATGAACACGCAGACTATCGCTGCGGCCAATACTATCTTGATCTTAGCATCCAATTGAAACACTCAGTTAATGTTTGGTTGTCCCGGCAATGCGCCGATGCGCCAGGATTGCAGCTTAAGCATGCGCAGCTTAAGCATTCGCGCTTAAGCATCGCCGCACATTCGTCGAACATTCATTCGCCGCTTGAGCATTCGTCGCTTAAGCAGAGGCACCTCGCAATGCTTACGCATGCGCCGCGATGAAGTATATTATGTACATTACCGCGTATGCAGGCTCGTATATTACCGGGAATGCTATCGCGCCCTGGCCCAGCGCCCTGTAGTCGCTTGTCACTGTCGCCTTTGTAACCAGCGTTATGTTGCTCTCGTTGTGTATGAGCTGGCTGGCTATCGAGCTTACGTATAATTGTATGCCGTACCTTCCCGGCTCGTCCTCATATACCGGGTAAACGAACCTGCCCACGGTGTGATGGAGAGCTATGACAGTGCTGCTCCTGTTCCATGCAGGCAATCCTTTCACGGTTATGTTGAACGGGCTGTCCGAGACCCCGGTGTTGTTTATTGTGACGTATATGTCGGACGGCTGGCCCGGGCCGGCAGTCACCTGCGAGGGAGACACGGAAAGCTTGAACACATCAGGGGTAACGTTGACATATGAGGTGAACCTGATGGTTCCTATTCTTGAGTAGTTGCCTATGTTTATCGCGGTGACATTGAACCTGTAGGTCCCGTTAGGCGCATTGGGGGCTACGGCTATCTTGATTGAAGGGGATGATGTGTAAAGCGGGGAGTTCTGGGATATCCAGCCGGATGGGAGCGAAGAGGCAACCAATTCGTCCCAGCCCAGGGGCAGGTATGTCCCTGTCTGGTTTTTCGTTCCGGCAGATATTGTCACGTAGAAGGTCTCTCCGGGGCCGACCTTGCCCAGGTATATGCTGCCGTTCTGCAGTATCGTTGCGTTGTACGGCTCGGTTATGTTGACGTAAGACGCATTTGCGAGCATAGCCGCGGCGAACGCCACCATTGCAACAGCCATAACAGCACGCATACGTAACACCAAGGATTAGAATGTCAGTATAGGAATATATGCCTTTTCTTATGCCAGGGGTACTGCCAGGATGTTGGCATGGATGCTGGCAGGGGCTGTCAGGAGTACTTCTCGGAGAATAGGATTACCTGCTGGACGCTGTGGTATGTGGTAGGCAGGGCGCTTATGGTATAGTTTATCCAGACGTAGCCGCTGTACGCGTTTCCCACTCCCCCTTTAGCTATGCCACCACCTGCATAGCAGTTTACCGAAGCTGTCGCGGTGCCGCTCGGATATACCATTAGCCCGTTCGCCAGCATGGAATCGGGATAGTACTGCGACGCCTTTTTGTATGGGAGCACATGGAAGTTGCCGTACTTCGGGCCGTTTATCGTTGAATTCGGCTCGCTGGCGCATGCGATCCCGGTTATGTTTATTGTGCCCCCGGTCGACTGCGAGAAAATTATCGTAAGGTTGCCGGACGGCGTTATCGCAGCCTCGCTGCACACGAAATAGCTTGATGATTCGCAGTATGATGGCGCCAGCTGGGTGTTGAACAGTCCAAGCTGCAGCACGACGTAAAGCGCTATCGTCACTATCAGTATCGCGATGCCGTATGAAATAAGCATGTCTATTGAGGCCTGGGCTTTGTATTGCATCCGCGTTACCCTTAGTCCTTTTCCTTGCTTACCTGCAGCTTTACCCCGTTCTCCCCCCTTGTTATGCGTATGTCGAGGTCCTCGTTGCCGAACATCTTCCTTATCTCGTCATACGTATAGGAGCCTATGTCGTTCTTGGAGGTGCCCTTGCCCTTCAGTATCTTGCTCCTCACCTCCTTTATCCTGTCCTTGCTTGTCTGCTCGTATATTATGGAAAGCCGCGGCACCTTGTTGGAGTCGAAAACGTCCTCTATGTTTATCTCTATCGGCTTGTACCCCTCGTCCTGCAGTATGAACTGCATTACCGCGTCGAACTCCTCCTTCAGCTTCTCTATGCCGGATTCAACGTTCTTCTTCGGCCCCCCGACCACGAATATCTCGCTGTCCAGGAATCCCACGAAAACGTTGTCGTTGTTCTTGGATATGTCCTGCAATAATTGCGACACCAGTCTTAGTATGACCATTGCGGACTTGGCGCCCAGCCTCTTCGCGTAGTCTCCGAGGTTCCCTATCCTCACCGTGCCTATCGAGTACTCCTCGCCCTCCTTTATGGAATGCTCTATCTCCTTGGATATGCCCTCCTCATCGGGCAGGTCTATCAGGGGGTCGAACCTGTTCCCCTTCTTCTTAAGGAATATGGTAACGAGGCTGCGCAGGTCTGTGGGCTCGAACGGCTTCTTTATGTAGTAATTGGCGCCGAACTTGAGGCCCTTGAACCTGTTCGAGGTGGGGTCCATGGCGCTTACCAGTATCACTATCGTGTTGCTTATCGAGGGATCCCTCTTTATCGTGTCGCATATGTCAAGGCCGTCCTTGTGCGGAAGCATGAGGTCGAGTATGACCAGGTCCGGCTTGCTCTCCCTTATGAAGGGCATCGCCTCGCCGCCGTCGTATATCTGCTTTATCTCGAAGCCCTTGCCTATGGACAGCGCCATGAGCTTGTTTATGTTCTTGTCGTCCTCGACTATGAGCACCTTCCTGAGCGAGCCCTCGCCCTGGAGAGGATAGTAGGTGAGCACCCCTCCCCTGCTGCTCGACGCTATCACTTTCATGCGCTCAAGGTCGGTGAGGGCCTTCTTCAGCTTGTCCTTGCCGAAGCCCATGCTGAACGCGATGTCGCTCAGGTCGTTGAACGATATCTTCTGGCGCTCGTTTATCAGGTCGTATATGTCGCTGGCGCTTCCAGCTGCGGTGTTGCCGGTCATACAAACACACAGACAATGATTCAACAACAAGGAATATTAGACTTTGGATTTTCAGGGGGTCATGGCTTACAATGATACATTAAAAAGCCTTGGGTATCCAATAATAGTGATTTTCATGGCACTGTTGGGCAAGAAGAGGCAGAAGACGCTGCATGACGCTGCGCCGAATCCCCCTAAGCCGCACCGCCACCAGGATGGCGCCAAGCACCCTAAGAGGTTCGTTGTCTACGCGATCATAATCGTGGCTGCGGTAGTGGCGCTGTACTACGTGTTCTTCCTTTCCGTGAACCAGACGGTTGTCAGCGCCCCTGCGACTACCAACATAACGCAGTCCGGCAAGGTGTTCGAGGTGAACTCGCAGCAGTATTTCATAGCGCTTGCAAGCACCTCCCCCTCCTCAGCCAAGGCATACGTCCTTGTTACCAAGATGCCAATACTGCTCAATCCCATACTCAACGTCACGCTCTCTGTGAACAACATAACAAAGATAAACGCAGGGACAAGCTACGCAAACATGGGCATACAGCTGATAAACCTTGGGGGAAGCCAGGCGACCGTGAAGGTGTCGCCGCTTTTCACAAGCCTGCAGATAAGCCCGGACAGCCAGGACATAAGGACGTCAAGCGGAGAGCTTTACGTCATGGGCAACGTGCAGCAGGCTGCTCAGCAGCCCGGGACACAGCAGAAAACGACCGCGAGCACTACGGTCTCTGTTTCAACCACGTCGGCATCCACTACTACGGTGAGCAGCGTGAACCAGACCAAGGAGGAGATATACGCGGCGCTTAAGGTCAACGGCCTTTACGGGCTTATGCTGAACATGAGCGTGCTCTACGCGAACACGAGCTCCTGCACGCTTGCGGCGTACAATTCCGCGTATGTCAAGGCGAACGGCGCGCTGCCGAAGGCGCCGAACGACTTTGCCAACGTAAGCCAGAACGTCCCGTACAACATATCGGAGAGCATAGCGGCGGCAGGCAGCGGAGATTACTCGATGATATTCAAGACGCACACGGCGAATTCGTTCTATGACAACAAGACCGCGGCGATAGTAACCGTGAACCCGTCAACCGGCCTGAGCGTCTCCGAGAACCTTACAGGGGTATTCCAGGACCTCACATATCCGGACCTGCTCAACAATTACCACAGGGCGCAGAACATAGGCGGCCCGTGCGGAATAGAAGTTTAATAAAGGGATATCATGCCGGCAGAAGCAAAGGAGAAACATGCAGCGACACAGGAAGCCAGGAAGGGCAGGGCAAGGCAGGGAAGCCTTGTGCTTTACGCGGTTGCCGCAATAGCGATAATAGCAATCGTTGCCGGGTCCGTATATTATTTCACGGCGGGCTCGCTGTCAGTGCAGAACGGGGACAACGTCAGCTTATATTATACGGGAAGGCTGCAGAACGGCACCATTTTCGGGTCGAACGTGGGAGGGCAGCCGCTCGTATTCACGGTGGGCGCCAACCAGGTAATACCCGGGTTCAACAACGGGATAATGGGAATGCATGTGAACCAGACAAGGCAGCTGGTCATACCGCCGAACCAGGCATACGGCGAGATTAACAGCTCGCTCATAATAACAGTGCCCATTGCAGAGTTCGGCAACCATACGGTCAAGGTAGGAGAGGGGATAGGCCAGACCCTGCCGAACGGAGGGCAGCTGCAGGGGGTAATAACAGCAATCAATTCTACCAACGCGATAATAGACTTCAACCCGCCGCTTGCGGGCAGGACGCTGATCTTCAACGTCACGATTGTCTCGATAAGGAAAGGCTAGGCAGGAGTATAGCGCGCTAATGATCAAATGGCATTATCCGTTGTTTTGGTCGGCCTGGCGGCAGGTACCCTTACGACAGTCGCATACGTGCCCGAAGTGGTAAAGGTGCTGCGCACAAGGGACACGAAGAGCATCTCCAGGCTATGGCTCGGGATACTTGCTGCCGGCATGGCATTGTGGACCGCATACGGGTTTGAGATCTCATCTATGCCGCTCGTAGTAACGAACATCACTGCGCTTGCCCTCGTGCTTGCGCTCGCATCCCTGAAGATAAGATACGGGTGATCAGTTGATCCCGAGCTCCGGCTTAACAAGCGATTCATCGACCGAGTGCCCGATCGTGAACCCTATGTAGAACAGGAAGAACAGCACCACAGTGCCAACAACGAACCCGAAGAACGTGCTGAACGTATAGACGCCAAGAAGCGCGAACAGTACGTAGTACCCGAATGCGCCTAGTATGCCGCCGAAGAGGTCCTCCATCCAGTACACCTGCTTGAGGCTGCTCTTTGCAAGGTCTACAAGTACAGCTATAACGAAAAGCGACGCGACCGCTATCCAGAACGGAGCCGTGGTAAGCGTGGACGAGAGCATGGAAACATGCCCTGAAACGTACAGCGAAAGGTTCAGTCCTCCAAGGTAGGTTATCACGCCCGCAATCACTGCGACTATGAGCGACTTCCTAGCCCAGTGCTCGTGCTTCATGCTTTGTGTCCTTTCTTTTCGTCTTCGCGCAGCCATTAAATCAAAATACAATGAAAGGCAAGATTTATAACACTGTATCCTTTTGCCGCGGGGGCCCGCCCGTGGCAAATTCCAAAGGAATCCTTATAAGGATTTGTTGCGCTTAGTAAACCGTGCGGAACTCCACCATAATATTCATATCCGTGCTCATCGGCTTGGCAATAACGCTGATTGCGGGGTTCGCAAGGGCGACGCCCCACGGGCTGGTCGGGGCGGCATGGTTCGGGTTTCCCGAGCCCTGGCTGATAAGGATGGCGGTAGCCCCGCAGTACAACCCGTGGATGGTGCGGATGCAGGGGTTCCTGCTTGACTTCGTTACCTGGTTTGCCGTGGTCGGCGCGATAATATCTGCAGCCAGGATGCTCTCGCGCAGGCGTTGACGCATAAGGATAAAGGATAAGCAGGCAGGCAGCATTTTATACCTTGCTTGAGATGTATGCGCGATAACAAATGCCTAGAATGGGGAATGACTCAATAGTGGTCAGCAAGCTGGTGAAGAAATTCGGCAGCTTCACGGCAGTTGACGGGATATCCTTCAACGTGAAGCGCGGAGAGATATTCGGGCTGCTCGGGCCGAACGGGGCCGGCAAGACCACGACGGTGTCCATATTGTCCACAATAGTAAGCCTTACCGGAGGGGATGCCAAGATCAACGGCAAGGACATCATAAGGGAAAAGGACGAGGTGCGCAAGCAGATAGGGATAGTGTTCCAGGACCCGAGCCTGGACGAAGAGCTTACGGGAATGGAGAACCTGGACCTGCACGCAAGGCTCTACGGCGTAAAGGGAAAGGAGAAAGCCGAAAAGATAGGCAGGGTGCTCAAGCTTGTGGAGCTGGAGAGCGTCGCTAGGAAGCAGGTGAAGGCATATTCAGGGGGCATGAAGCGCAGATTGGAGATAGCGCGAGGATTCATACACAACCCGAGCATACTCTTCCTTGACGAGCCTACAATAGGGCTAGACCCGCAGTCGAGGAGGAAGATATGGGATTACATCAAGCACCTCAACGAGACCGAAGGCATGACCATCATACTCACAACGCACTACATGGAAGAGGCTGACGAGCTCTGCAACAGGATCGCGATAATGGACCACGGAAAGATCATAAAGATCGGGACATCGGAATCGCTCAAGGACTCGCTCGGCGGGGACATAGTGAGGATATCCTCGACCAACAACGCGAGGCTGCTCTCCCTCCTCAAGAAGAGCAGGATGTTCACGAAACTGAAATCATACGATAGCAACATAGAACTGACCACCAAGAACGGCAGCAAGGCGATACCAAGGATAATAGATATCGCGAAGAAGGGCGGCATAACCGTTGACTCGACTATGCTCCAGAGGCCGACCCTGGAGGACGTCTTCATAAGGCTTACGGGCAAGGCGATACGCGACGAGGAGGCGAGCAACATTGACCTTCTGAAGAGCGCATCAAGGCAGTGGAGGGGCAGGAGATAATGGCAAACACGCTTGACACGATATATGCACTGTGGCTCAGGGAGCTGACGCGCTTCATAAAGTCGAAATCACGGGTTGTCGGATCTGGCGGGCAGCCGCTCATCTGGCTTGCGATAGTGGGAGTCGGATTCGGATCCGCGTTCGCGTCCGCTGGGCTTCATGGATCGTTAGGCACCGTGTCGTACGTTGCGTTCATCGCGCCGGGAATAATCGGCATGACAATATTGTTCAGCTCGATATTCGGGGGAGTAAGCGTGATATGGGACAGGCAGTTCGGCTTCCTGAAGGAGATACTTGTGGCTCCGGTATCCAGGGTGGGAATAGTCTTAGGCAAGGTGCTCGGCAGCGCTACCGTGTCGCTGATAACAGGTATCGTGATATTCATCGTGATAGTCGCAGCCGGGATAATACCGCTCGGCATACTGAGCATAAGCGGCATAATAATCTCGATACTGTTCATGATCCTCATAGCCATGGCGTTCGTTTCCATAGGATTGATAATAGCGTCGTACGTCAACAACATAGAAGGCTTCCAAGTACTGATCAACTTCCTCATATTGCCATTGTTCTTCCTGTCGGGCGCGCTGTTCCCGCTTACGAACGCGCCGATCTGGATGAAGGGCATATCTGCAATAGACCCGCTGCAGTACGGAGTGGACGGAATGCGGGGCGCACTTGTAGGGATACATACGTACCCGATATACATCGACTTCGCAATAGTGCTCGCGGTCACCATTGCACTGATACTCATTGCGGACATATCATTCAGGAAGATACAGGGCAAGTAGGCAATTGCAGCCAGGCGCATATTTTATATAGCTGAACCGACATTCTAATTACAGGGCTCGTAACTCAGCATGGCTAGAGTGGCTGGCTTTTAACCAGTAAGTCGTGGGTTCAAAATAAACTTTTTGAAAAAAGTTTAATCAAAAAGGTATGGAAATCCCACCGAGCCCGTTTCCTAGATGGTCTATAAATATCTGAAAGCGGAAAGAATATTGTGATCAAATGCCAACAAGGGAAACAAGGTCAAATTTTGACCTTAAGGAGGAATATACGGATAAGGTCGTAGAGGGAGTAGACCAAAAACTCGGCCCGCACATTTCGACAGCATTCAAGGTATTTAAGTCCAGAATGAGGGAGCTGAAACAGGTGGACAGTAGGATAGAAGCCATCCAAACACTAAAGGTCCCGAAAGCGCTGTTTCTGGGCAATCACAGTCCAAGGTACGGTGTTGCGACAAGACAGCAGCTTGATAATCCAATGCTTCAGGTAAGGAAATGGCAGCGCGTTTATGCGAAGGAGATTGCCAAAGCAATAGACGATGCCTATATGGTCGAGGATGCGCAGTTGCATGGCGCGGAGAAACTCAGGAGTGCGCTGATGGCAATAACCACGGCAAATTCCGAATACATGAAATCGATTGTGCCGTTTGTCGAGCAATGCACCAATGAGATGAGGGAATCTCGCTCGTATCTTGAGCTCATAGGCGCGGCGAGCACGCTGATTTCCGGCTTGAGGCTGATGAGCAGGGATCTCTTTTCGAACCTACGCGACATCGCATCTGCGGAATTCCATAAAGATATATTGAGAAGGTAAGCCGGGACGCCTGCACCGCATAGGTCTTAATACCAGATAAACAAAACTCTACTTGTGCCGAGGTGGCAGAATCCGGTAACGCGCGCGCCTGGAATTTTGAAAAACCTGCAAGCGCGTGCCCTCACGGGCTTTAGGGTTCAAATCCCTACCTCGGCGTAATGCTCAATTCACCTGCGGCCCAATCTCCTGTAGAACAGGTAAATGATGTTGCCGATGAGCAGCACCGCCAGGAGGGAATGGCCGACCCTCATGAACGACAAGGCGATGTAAAGAAGGGAAAGGCCTGAGCCGTATGCGATCTGCGCATAAGTTCCGTTCGGCGAGGTCTTCGGCTCAACCAGCATCACGAATGCGAAGAAGTAATTGACGCCCAGCAGTATTGCTGAAAGGCCGCCTGCCGAAAGGGATGGAATACCCTGCAATGCGGCCGCGGAAACGATTCCTATGATTATGAACGAAAGAGCTGCGGGAAGCCTTTTCGCCTCGTATGCAAGAATCACAAGCAAGGGGGCAAGGGTTATCGCAATCCCTAGTACATTGTAGCTACCGGAAGCCCACCATTCGTCTCCCATCGAGAATATCGTTAATGACACCAGCAGTCCCAGCGCCGCAGGGTTGAATATGTTCGCGCCCCTGTACTTTATGAGGAATTTTGAGGACACCGCGATTATCGAGGCGGCTGCGATAAGCAGGATTGGGGAGTTTATCGGCGCGACAGCGCCGATTATCAACCCTGTAATGAGCCCGGACCATGGGAACCTGAACGGATGCCTAAGGTAGTACTTCCTTATGAGCACCTCTATCGCGGACGACAGGAGGACAGCAAAAAGCAATGCGTACGGGAATGCCTTCAGTACATATGAGGATACTGCGGCGAGCAGCGCTATGAGCGCGACAGCCCACAGATACATAGGTGCGGCCTTGTGCCAGGGTATCCTCATGGCATCAGTTTACTGGACCACATACCCGTTCGGGTCGACCATTACAAAACCGTCATCCCCAAGCGAGGAATCGAAATGGTACCCGTCGTCGCCGAAGGTCGTCTCTATGATGTAGAGCTTGTATCCGGGCTTGAGCACTATCGACTGCTGCTGGTTTGTCCCGGAAAGCGAGATGTTGACCATCTCGGAGCCGTTTGCCAATGCATACTGGCTCATGTTGAACCCTGTAAGCGCCGCCCTTGCCTGCGGGGATATCTGTCCGGGATATATCTGGTACGAGTATCCCGAGACCTGCGTGCTTGAGAAAAGGGTTCCAGAGGAGTTTGCGCGCGCCGGCTGCGTTGAGTTTATCGCTGCCTGCTGTTGCGGCGCGGTCTTTGAATGACCGGGCAGCGCAAGGGAGACCGCCGCGGCCGCAATTACCGCAACTACGGCAATTGCCAATATTGCCGCCATTTTCGAGTTCATGTTCGCACCTTCAAAGCTTCCCTATGTCGTTCACGATATCTATGTCCAGTGCCTTGTTTCCTGATTTCCAGTTTGCAGGTATCGCGCAAATATGTCCGGCCGAAGCAGGAGTGTCGTGTATGAACTTCAGGCCCATGAACGAGTTGAATATGTGCTCGGCATCCTTTCCCAATCCGTCATTGTGCACTGAAACGTATTGTATTTTCCCATCTGGGTCTATTATCACGGTGCCGCGCCTTGCCGCCCCGGTCTCCTCGTTAAGGAATCCGTATTCCGCGGTGCCCTTCTTGTTGAAGTCCTCTATCAATGGTATCTTTGATCCCTTTACTCTGGGGGAGGTCTCGCTCCAGACCTTGTGGGAGAATATGCTGTCAGTGCTCACAGCATATATCTCCGCGCCGTTCTTCCTGAAGTCCTCATAGTTAGACATGAATGCCTCTATGTCGGTAGCGCAGACGAACGTAAAGTCGCCGGGGTAGAAGGTGAGTATCACCCACTTGCCCCTCTCCTTTGAAAGCCTGAATTCCCCGATCTCCTTCTTCTCCGGGTACCACGCCTTTGCCCTTATGTCAGGCGCCTCCGATCCTATTTCCAATGTTCCCTTCATCTTATTCCCTCAGGTAGTTCTATTTCAAATGCATTTATAGCTTTACCGTAGATTTCGGTATTCCCCATTATTCAGAATTGCAAGGGAGGGGTTGAGTATGCGCATTCTTGCATGCCTGACATCGTTATCGTACGGCTCGGCTATGCCATCATGCATGGCGCATGCGCCACGAGCTGGCATGGGGAATAGGGAAAGGCAGGGCGTTGCATGCCACCAATAATTAATAAAACCCAAATACAGATTAATACTGGTTTATATGGCTGGATCAAAGGGCTCAAAGGATAAGGAGGTTTATGCATTCTATTACGAGGTCGAATCCGAGGCAGACCTGGCAAAGGCGGCGATGTGCTCCGGCAGGAGGTTCATAAACGCAGTCTCCGTTGGAAAGAAATTCAGGGCGTTCGTGCAGGGGGAGAAGTTCAATGACCTCAGGATACTGTATTACAAGGACATGGAAAAGCCGGGAAGCATGCTTACATACAGCCACGAAAACGGCGAGAATGCGTCGGTGGCCGACAGCGCGCCGGAAAGGCAGGACTTCAGGCAGTACATGGCGCAGATAATAGAGCTGTCAAGTTCGCCCTACAAAGAGGAGAAGGACTTCAAGAGGGCGGGGCACGTGATAAAGGCGGAGATAAAGGACTATGCCATGCTGGCAAAGGGCGTTGCGGCGCTGACGGCGGACGATGAGGGCATTCCGAAGATGTATTCCTTCTTCTACAAGGGGGAGCACATACTGGGCAGCTTCGACCTCTTCAGGGAGGGAGCAAAGATATTTTCATATTCCAAGATACCAGTAAAGGAGAGCTTCGGCGTGCTTAGATACGACTACACAAACGGCAGCGTGAAGCCAGCTGTTTCGTTGAGCGATAACATTGGAGTATACATAAGGATTATAAACCTGAAAAACCCATTTCCTTTCTTCTAATGCAAAGTGAATTATGCCCGAATAGCTCAGTGGTAGAGCGAGCGGCTGTTAACCGCTAGGTCGCAGGTTCAATCCCTGCTTCGGGCGATGCGCTTTAGGCAGGTCCATCAGTATAAATACTTGTTTGCCATGATATTTAATGGGATTTTATGGTTAATTCAAAGCTGCTGGTTGGGATGGCCATAGCGCTCGTAGTCATAGTCGCTGCGGCATATGTTGTTTTGTCAGTGCAGAAAGCGCCTGCGGCAAGCGGCGGCCTTGTGGCTTTGCAACTTACAGACCCACCGGTAGTCCCAACAGGTACGCAATCGCTTATGATAAAGTATAGCTCGCTTGAGGTGCATACAAGCGGTGCTGCCCACTCAGGATGGATAGAATCCAACAACAGCGGCAATGTTAACCTTCTTGCGCTGCTTAACCTGTCGCAGACAATAGGGACAGTAACTGTGCCCAACAATTCTACGATAGATATGGTAAGGTTCAATGTCACATCGGCAAACATAACGATAAATGGCACCGTTTACAATGTTACCTTGCCTAGCCGCCAGGTTACCGCAAATATAGAAGGGGAAACTGCCGTAAACTCATCGGGCGGCGTTTTGTTATCGTTGTCTCCGACAATAGTGACCATCCTTACGTCTAATACGACCGTATTCGTGATGGTGCCCTCGGTTAAGGCAATAATGATTGCAAATGGGACCAACCAAACCACAGTGGTTGTAGGGGAAAGGCACAGCCTAACCGAGCATGATGGCCGCGAGCTGAGCAGGATTACGCCTAACATAGCCATAACAGGCGCCTCTCTTGAATCTTTAAAAAACGCCACCTCGCTCAGCGTTACGGTTATGAACAATGCGAACCAGAGCGTGCTGGTAAAGAACATCGGATTATCCGGGGATATAGCAACGTCGTTGAATGTTAACGCAATCGACTACAATACGGCCCATGTTGAGGCAGAACTCGGGGACCGCATAAGGAATGGCACAGCATGCCTGAACATATCCGCCAGTAACACGGTTGTAAATATCACGACGCAGGACAGGCCTAACGCCACTGCAGGCATAAGCTACAACATAACCATGGGCCAGAACCGGAGCGATAATTCGCATCAGGGATATGGCGAAGGGGCAGGCGCAAACGGCAGCGCAACAGTCAGCGGTAGCGAAAACGAAGCATCTGGATACATGCTCAATTTATCAGAACTGGGCAACATAGGCGAAAGGATAAAGGTCGATACAGGCATGAAGTTCAATGGCAGCATTTGCACCGCATCCGGGTTCATGCAGTTCCAGAACGAATTCAGGAACAGATCCGTAGGCCTGGCAGAGAACTTCGGGGCGCAGCAGATGCGCTTTAGGCAGGTGCACTTCCTCGTCGCCGCGAACGGCACGCTTATGCTGCCGTACAGCATAGAGGACTTCAACGACACTGGGTACCCGTTGCAGGCAGGGCAGTCGCACACATTCACCTTCAACGGGGAGATAGTCACCAGCGATGGCGGGATTGTTATAACCCCGGTGATCAACAGCGCTTATACAGTTGAGATTGGCGCTGAGAGTGACGCCAAAGCGTCCTACAATGTTACCGCAATGGCAGGATAAGCAATCCAAAGGTTAAACGCCATATCTTGGAACTGCCTGGAACCAGACCATGAAGAAAAGGTCCGAATTGGAGGTTGTCGAGGATACTTCTGGCGCGCAGCTGGCGCTTAGGAGGTTATGCGGGAATTGGGGTTTATTATACCTGGAGAGCTGATAGGATATGGATAATGCTATGGACTACGATAAAACGCTTCTTGCAGAACTGGTAGGAAAGAAGATACTGGTAAAGACGCATTATGGGGCCGGGACCAAGGGAGACATGGCGATCGGTGACTACAAGGGGACGCTGCTCGCATTCGATGAAGACTTCCTGAAAGTGGAATACGAAGTCAAGAAGTTCGTCGACGGAGCCACGGTTGTCTCGCAGTCGGTATTATTGATCAATCTGGCATATGTGATAACAATGGAGCAGTACCAGGAAAAGCCAGAATAATCCGGCATACGGCGCATCAGGTTTAGCACTGCACAATACATGCTCTTTTTCCGACCTGCTGGGTGTTCCGCCCTTCAGGCGCGCGTTGGTTATCCTGTCGCGCTTTCCAATAGGAAATGCGCCCTCACCATTGTGTTCCCACCTTGCCGGAGTCAACTAGCTGCCAAGGCATTTATGGCAAATGCCATCGCCGGCGAGCTGTTGCAGCCGGAAAGCAGGAATGGCAGGGTTTACAGCATATGCCCGCGCCCGCATCGAGGCAGGGCGGGCCCGTTCAGCCGCCTATCTTGAACATCTTGGTGCCGCATGAGGGGCATACGCCCTGCATTGCATTCTTCCCGTTCTTCATCGTTACCTGCTTCGCATCCTTCATCTCCCTTTTCTGCTTGCATTTTACGCAATACGCTTCTACCATGTAATCATCTTGTATAGTATGCTCCTGCGCCTTTTAAATATGTTGAAGGTAATGGGATTGCATGGAAAATTATGACAGGGAATTCCTTGACTACATGAAAACCAAGTACAGGCTTACGCTTGAGGAGGCAACAAGCGGCACAGAGGCCCAGATAATAAAGTTCGCGATTGCATGGAACGTATGGAAAAGGGCGAAGGAGGTCTACTCGAAAGACAATGAAACAAGCATATACAAGTTCATGTCGGGCGACCATTCCAGGCTTGATTACATTTTCCAGGAGTTCAGGAAGTCGAAAAATCCAATGGAGGCCAGGCAGCTCTTCCTGCAGTTCAGGGCAGGCATGGAGCGCCACATGAAATGGGAGGAAGACATCCTTTTCCCGCTTGCCGGAAAGAAATTGGGGGAGGGATCCGCGATGATAGACGAGCTTATAATGCAGCACGGAAGGATAAGGGAGGGCATTAAGGAGATGTCCGCAAGCCTGAAGGAGAGGGATGCTGGCCTTGAATCAGATCTCGAACGGCTGCTTGCAGCGCATGACAGGATGGAAGAGAATGGGATATACCCTTGGATCGACGATTATGTTGACGGGAAGGAGAGAAATGATGCGCTGTCGAGGATGGCGCGGTGATCCTATGCTGCACTTCCTCCCTTTTTCCCGAGTATCGTGCGCCATATGTTGACCGCATGTATTAGAACAGCAGCAATCAGCGCGACCAGCCCGGTAATCAGGACCGCTGCCTCCTTGTGCCCTGTAAGCGCTACGGCCTCGAATGCGATTATACCCATGTTAAAAAGGATATACTCCGCAACTATTGACTTATGGCTTGCGCCGCTGTGACGCGAAACGCCCGGCACAAAAACATAGGATACGCCGAAGATAAGCTGGGTGACAAATCCGTACAGCAGCAGTATGAATATAGGATCCCTGTCAATTGCAAAAATTCCCAAAAGGTTGAGAGCCAATAGGATCGTGCCTATTGCGAAGTATAGGAATCCGGTAGCTATGTAAATCCTTACCATCCTACTTGTAGCTGCAACGTTGTCCGCATTCCCACCAGGAATACATCGAAGGATAACTATTAATGCGCATGATTTTTCTGCACGCGGCGCATCTATTGCAGGACCGCAGTCAATATTGATAAAAGGCTTTGCAGGTATTCCTTTTAGCAGTGAGGCCGAATGCCTTCCAGGAACACCGGCAAGAAGAAGCATGAAGATCGCCGCAGCAGGCTCAATAACTTCATAATACCCGCGCTGCTCACGTCCATAAGCCTTGTGCTGCTGCTTCTCATCTTCAAGTATGCAAACCTCGACATAAAGCTCGGCACTGGCGCATCGGCGATCATATTCGCCTCTTTCGGGGGAAGCGCGTTCCTCCTTTTCATGATGCCAAGGGCGAAAGCTGCGAGCATAAAGCGCTTCGCGAAGAGCTACATCGCATGCGCGGTACTTGGGACAATAGGATACGTGCTTATACCCCTGATCGGAATATATCTCACCACGGGCTTGATGATATTCCTGGCATCGCTGCTGCTCGTGTTTACCGACAGCATGCATCCCCCTGCCATCGCTCTGCTTTTCTCCTACATACTTTATGACGTGGGGTTCGCAGGGGACATCGTAGTGGCGATAGGCGTTGTGGCATTAATACTGATAAGGATATACCTTGAGAGGCTCGTGTTCATAATCGAGAGGGAAGTATGAAAAGGGTACGCGCAGGGCCAGGACCTATGAGGCCATAACAAGGCAGTCATAACAAGAAGCGCGGCTTGGAGATATGCATGGCCACGGCAAAGCAGGAGCACAGCGGGCCTTACTAAAAAGGTTTATAATTAAAGCGCCAAATAGCAATCATGAACATCGGGGAATTTTTTGAGAGGGAATGGGAGCGCGAGAGCACGCTGACGATGAAGATGCTAAACGGCATACCTGAGGACAGGCTTTCCTGGAAGCCGCACGAAAAAAGCAAGACGCTGGGCGCGCTGGCGGCGCACGTGGCTTCGATGCCCGGGAGGTTCATCACTGTCCTAAATAGCGATTCGTTCGACCCGATGGCGGCCAAGCAGCCGGAGCTTAAGACGAAGAATGAGATGATTGGGTACTTTGCGGATTGCAGCGCAAGGATTTCCAAGGAATTCGCGAACGTGACCGACGAGGACTACGGCAGGGGCTTCACCTTCAGCCCTGCGGGAAAGCCGGTATTCACATTGCCGAAGGCGATGGCGCTGAACAGGCTGCTGTTCATGCACATGGTGCACCACAGGGCCCAGCTGTCGGTTTACCTTAGGCTTCTGGACTCCCCCGTGCCGGGGATGTACGGGCCGTCGGTAGACGAATAGGTTTATGTGGCATACAGGCATGATAGGGTTTATTATATTTTACCTAACTTATATTTTTATATAATTTAGGTAATTACGTGCCGGAGCCGATCGAGGTAAAGTTAAGGAGCAACAGCCAGATAGCGATAGCCAGGCTTCAGGACTCCATCGTAGAGGCATTCATATCCGTGGACAGCGACATAATCCTTCACGGAGGAACAGCCATATGGAGGTGTTACAGTGGAAACAGGTTCTCGGATGACGTTGATGTTTATGCAACCGACAGGCAGGTAAAAAAGATGAGCCATGAGCTTGGCTGGGCGCTGTCCAGGCGCGGGATCATGATGGACTACCCTAAATATACCCAGAGGGTAGTGGAGATACACAATGAGGATGCAAGGGCAAAACTGGAATCAATGGAGCCTGAGAGGGGCATACGGCCGGTGGAAAGAGAATATGAAAAGTCGGATGGCTCAAAGATCATGGTAAGGACATTGAGCGTCCAGAGTTTCATAATGGAGAAGATATCCACATATAGGAAGAGGAAATACATAAGAGACCTGTATGATATATACCACTTGGTCTCGGTAGAAAAGCCGGGCCACAAGGCTTCTGCCGGGCTTAGGAAGCTTGTCCGTAGCGCCGAGCCTGCAATGAGAAACCAGAACCTTGCAGATATCGTATATGCAGGGGCGGCGCCTTCATTTGGCACAATGATCAACTACATAAAGGGAAAACTGGAATGAAGTACATCGACTACGTCAGGGAGGACTTGAGCGGGCCCGATTTCCCTATTTTCAGGGTTTCTGACCTGAAAATAAAATTCAAGGGCAAGGGATTGAGCGACAGCTACATACATCTCATGCTGCACAATTTGGAGAAACGCGGGGAAATAATACGGATAACAAGGGGGGTCTACAGCTTCCATGACGATTCCATAGTTGTTGGATTTGCATTCGCACCGTTTTATTACGGTATGGAAAGCGCCCTATCGATAAAGGGAGTCTCTGGCCAGGGCTTCAATTACATAATAGTAACCCCAAGGAACGTCAGGGCAGGGACAAGACGGTTCAAGGGCAGGAATTACCTTGTGCAAAGAATAAAGAAGGAACATATGTTCGGGTACGATCTCACGAAGAGCGGCAAGTTCTGGATTCCTGCGTCGGACAATGAAAAGTCGTTCATAGACATATTGTATTTTAGGGAGGGGGTAACCAAGGAACTGCTGAACGCTCTTGCACCGAAGATGGACAGGAAGAAACTTATAAGATACCTGGGTAAATACGACAGCAATTTCGCCAGAAGGGTTATGGATGTCTATGAATCCGGAATAAGGCAAAAATAGGATTAATCGTTAGCTCGCGTTGACAGCAATCCCCGGAGTCTGGAAAGGGTACTCGCTCTGGTAGAAGTTGCCCGCGGCTATGAACGTTCCGCTATCGTCCAACGGGCCCGTGTCAGATACGACCTTCACGGTTATGGTCTGGCAGTTGTACTGCGATATGCCTATGCTCGCGTAAGCGAACCTGCTTGTCACGTTGGTCCCCTGGCCGTCGAGGGTGTCATAGTAATAGCTCTTTGAGCCAGAATCGGATATTATCTGCACGTAGAGGAGGCTGCTCTTCGGCGAGTATATCTGGAAATTGAGATAGGGCTCAAGGGCGATAAAGGACGCCGATATGCTGCCAGGAGTCCTTTTAGACTTTGGGTTGAAGCTTGTCGCGGCGTAGACGCCCTGGTACCCCGACCACTGCACTGCGGAATAGTTGCCGTTCTGGTTTGCCTTGACAAGGTTAAGCGGGGCATTTCCAAACGACCCTCCGGATACGGCCCAGCCGGAATATGTGCCGTTGCTGAAGTTGCCGTTCTGGACATAGACGAACGTGCTGTTAGGCGTGCAGTATTTCCCTACCGTGCTTGTCGCCACGGTCGTGAGGCTCGTGCTTGAAAGGGAGGTTTGCTCGGTTGAGGAGGAAGTCGTGGAGTTTGCCGTTTTGCCCGGGCTGTGCGTTCCGCCGAAAAGCCTCGCCTTCGGCAGGTATACCAGCGCAAGCGCTATCACAAGCACCAGCACCGCAAGCGCCACATACTTTGCAACTTCCACCATGGTCTTGATTCTCATTACCTGTTTTTATTTGCATGCATCAGCGCAATTTTTAAAGTTAGCAGAGCAATCTATCCATGCCATTGAAGAGAGTCATAGGCCTGAAGGAGGCGCTCGCCATAAACATAGGCGCCATAATAGGGGCAGGCATATTCGTTATCAGCGGACTTGCCACGGGGATAGCCGGGCCGTCGGTCATACTTGCGATAGCCATCGGGGCGTTCATATCGGTGCTCACTGGCCTCAGCTATGCGCAGCTTGCGCACATATACTCTCATGAGGGAGGAAATTACTATTACAGCACAAAGGTGTTGGGCAACTATCCGGGAATGATAGTTGGGATTATGTTCGTCCTCTCCACTATTGTCGGCGGGGCGGTGGTAGCGCTCAGCTTCGGCAGCTATTTCACCAGCATAGTGGGCCATGCGGTAAGCCCGATCATAATCGCGGCCGCGCTTATCGCGATACTCGGGGCGATAAACTACATAGGAGTAAAGAGCACCGCCGACATATCGATGGCCCTTACCCTAATAAAGATTGCGATACTTGCGTTCTTCATAATTGTCGGGATCTTTTTCATAAAGCCGGGCAATTATTCGCCATTCCTGCCGAACGGGTTCCCTAGCCTGTTCGAGGCTGCTGCTCTCGTGTTCTTCGCGTATACAGGGTTCGGCAGGGTAGCCTCCCTGGGCGAGGAGGTCAAGAAGCCGAAGGAGACGATCCCGAAGTCGATAATCTACTCCATTGCGATATCGGCGGTGATTTACGTGCTCGTGATCATAGTGCTGGTGGGCATCATGCCGTACAGGCTGCTGATAGGGTCGCAGGCACCGCTTGAGTTCGCCATAAGGCATGCCACAGGCAACCCGGTATTCGGATACATCATTTCGATAGGGGCGTTGTTCGCCACAATCAACGTCGTGCTTTCCATGATACTCGGCATATCCAGGGTGGGCTTCGCGATGGCGCGGGACGGCAACATGCCTAAGCAATTGAAGAGCATAAACAGGTTCGGCGTGCCGAGCGTTGCGATAATAGTCCCGACGATAATAATGATGCTTGCCACAACCGTCAGCTTCAGGCAGATAGCCTCGATAAGCAACGTGGCGGCGCTCCTGAGCTATTCCGTTGCAAACCTCGCGGCGATAAAGCTCACGCTTGATGCCGGCAGGAGGAAGAAGGCGCTCTTCAAGTCGAAATATTTCGCGCTTGTCCCGATAGCAGGCACAGCGACCTCGGTATTCCTGATGTTCTTCCTAACCAAGGCCAGCCTGTACATAACGGCTGCCGTCCTTGCGGCGATAACGGTATATTATCTTGCAATGCGCGCTGTGAAGTGATTACGCGCTTCTCTTGGACTTCGGCCTTACGGGAAGGGTAAATATGAACCTGCTGCCCTTCCCGAGCTCTGATTCGCAGGTTATCCTGCCGCCGTGCAGCTTTATTATCTGCCTTGTTATCGAGAGGCCCAGGCCTGTCCCGGACCCTTCCTGCTTCACCAGCTCCCTTTTCGGGGCCTCGTAGAAGTTCTTGAACAGCTTCTTCCTGTCCTCGTCGCTTATTCCTATCCCGGTATCAGAGATTTCGCACTGTATCGTCTTCTTGCTCTTCTTGGTTATCCTTACCCTTATCGAGCCCTTCTCCGTGAACTTCACCGCGTTGCCTATCAGGTTAAAAAACGCCTGCACAAGCCTGTTCTGGTCGGCCATCACAATCGGAAGGTCGTAGTCTGCGGTCCAGGAGAACTCCAGGCCCTTGTTCTTTGCCGATTCCTCCACAGACCTTATGCCCTGGTTGTTGCACAGCTCCCTGAGATCCACCTCCCTAAGCTCGAGCCTCATCTTCTGCGACTCGAGCTTCGCGGCGTCAAGCACCTGCTGTATTATCTGAAGCAGCCGGTCCGTCTCCTCTATTATCGTACCCAGGTAATTGAGCTGGTCCATGTTCAGCTCGCCGAACTCGCCGCTGTACATCATCCTCGAAAATCCCTTTATGTTGGTGAGAGGGGTCTTCAGCTCGTGGGATATGTTGTATATGAACTGCGACTTGAGGTTTCCAGTGCTCTCCAGCTTCTCTACCCTGTTCTGCTCCCTTGCAAGCTGGTCCTTCAGGTATGCGGTCTGCCTCTTGGTGTCCAGCTCCTTTATGACTATTATGTAGTCCCTTGAGCCCGAGCCGCTGAGCAGCCTAATCGAGTGTATCGCGTCCACGCCGCTGCCGCTCTTCGCTATGAGCGAGGTGTAGGAGTTGTCTATCTTCTGGCCGTTTCTCACATAGGTTATGTCCCTGTCGAACGCCAATTGGTCCGAATAGAATGCCCTCAGCTCGCGGCCGACCAATTCGTTGCGCGGGTAGCCGAGCACAGCCTCCGCCGGGAGGTTGCAGTCCTTTATGCGGCCCAGCTCGTCCATGGTGAACACTATGTCGGACGTGCTGTTTATGAAATCGGCGAACGCGCCCCTTATGCTTTCCGAGTAAGCCTCCATGGTCGCATCAGACAGCAGCATCAGGTAACCGGACGGGGACCTGGAGAGCACGAAGCGCATGTGCGCGGGTATGCCGTTGAACGTTGCAAGGTCTATTTCCCCATGGAGCCTTCCCGAGTTCCACGAATTGAGCATCTCCTTCACCTCCCCCCTCTTCCTGTCGACCGTCAGCTCAACTATCCCCTTCCCGGCAAGCAGGTTCCTGTCGTAGCCGATCATCTTCCCTATGCTCTCCGTTGCCGACACCACCTTCAATTCCTCGTCAAGGAAGAGAACCCCGGTGCCAGACTCCGAATCCATCGATTCGGTTATCAGGGAAAGCCTTGCCGGCTCTGTTATGTCCAGGATGGAGAGCGCGAGCATCTTGTCGTTTACCTGCCTCGACGATATCCTGTACACCCTGTGGCCGTACTGCCCTGATGCCTGTATGACAGCGCCCTGCTTTGGCAGCGACTTAAGCTTTTGGAAGTCCATCCCTATGAGCAGAGTTATGCTGTCGCCCATTACAGGAAGGTCGGACTTCGCCCGCTCGTTCATCCTGGCTATCCGCCCGTCCTGCGAGATCAGCAATTGCATCACCTGGCCGGAGTTGAATGCGCCGTCGAAGTATCCGGCTACCCTCATGCTCCTTTCGCTCTCAGACTTGTATGCGAGGGCGAGCATCGCTACATACGACACAGCCTGCGCGCTGGCCATCATCTCCTCGGTGAACCTGTTCTCCAGGCTCGACAGCAGCTCAACCATTGATATGACCCGCCCGAAGACGACCATAGGTATTACCGCGCAGCTCTTGAAGCCCCGGCCCCTGTAGTTTATGAGCTGCGGGAATGAGGAATACTCGCTGAGCTGGTTGTCCACGTATGGTTTCTTCGTGTTTGATACATAGCCGTACAGCTCGTTGCTTCCGAGCGTGTCCGGGTCTGCGCCTATTATGGAAACCTTGTCGATGTTGAGCGACTCAGCCATCAGCCTGGGGATCTGAAGCTCCATGTCGGCGCTTAAGGAGCCCGCGCCTGCGGCGGCAAGAACGGCGGCAAGCAGCTTTCCGGATGCGTTTTCGGGCATGATGATCATCGTCGTCAAAGTTTCCTCTATTACAGGCTCATTGATTCGCTTATACGTATCGTTCGCGAATCTATTTAAATGCTTTTTGAGACTTTATAGCGGGTGGTATGCATGGGAAAAGAAAAGTTGAGGGATCTGGTAAGCAGGGCGTCAAAGGACTTCCAGCTCGCAAAGGGCAAGCTGAGGATAGGGGAATACAGCGCCGCCAACGCGCTGTACGGCAATGCGATGGAGAAGGTGCTGAGCGCGCTGTTCATAAAGAGGATGAACAGGAATCCCCCGAAGAACGTATCGATAGGCTACCTTGCAAGGAATGCGGGAGTCCCCGAGGATGTGGAGGCGTACATGGAATCGGTTGAGGAGAACGACGGGATGCACGAGGGCATTGCGGTTGAGGCCGAGGAGGAATCGTCGCCGAAGGAGATGGCAAGGCGGGCATTCTACATGGACGGCCTTGTGCAGAGATTGCTGGATTACTTCTACACGTACGTAAGGATTTAAGGCACGGGCCTGCATCCTGCACGGCGCACTGCTAGCATTTTTAATCTTCATTACCAAGCATATCAGGTTAAGATGGCAAAGGAGCTGTTCCCGGGAATATTCATGGTAGGCAGGATGCTCGCCACCATCAACATGGTAAACGGCAGGAAGGCATACAACGAGGAGCTTGTGGCTGAGGACGGAAAGGAATACAGGTCGTGGAACCCGTACAGGAGCAAGCTCTCTGCCGCGATACTAAACGGGCTTAAGGAGGTGCACATAGGAAAGGGAGACTCTGTGCTTTACCTTGGGGCTGCAACCGGCACCACGGTAAGCCACGTGAGCGACATCGTAGGGATGAAGGGAAGGGTGTACGCCGTGGAGCTTTCGGAGAGGAACGTGAGGAACCTCATATCGCTGTGCGAGGCAAGGGGCAATGTGCTGCCCATACTGTCTGATGCGATGGAAACCGGAAACTACTCCGATTCCGTTGAGGAATGCGACGTGATCTACCAGGATATATCCGCAAGGAACCAGGCTGAGATACTGCTCGCTAACGGCAGGTTCCTGAAGAAAGGGGGATACGCATATTTCATAATAAAGTCGCAGAGCATAGACATATCGAGAGACCCGAAGGAGGTCTACAAATCAGAGCTGGAGAGGCTGAAGGAATCGTTCGAGCTTGTCGAGAGCAAGAGCCTGGAGCCGTACGACAGCATGCACCTATTTGCCGTTCTAAGGAAGAGATAACAATTTTTAAGCGTTACCTGGCAATAGCTAGCTGATGCAATGGCGATCAAGCGCTACGTGGGTGCGTTGGCAGACGCGAGGAAAGGGGCTGTGCTCCTCATGTGCGAATACTGCGGCGCGGAGACGCCGAGCATAGGAGATTCCTGCTTCTGCTCCAATTGCGAGAGCATAGTGACATCGGACAGGGCGGCGCTAGCGATGAAGGACCACGTTCTGGCCGATTCCCTTGACCGCATAAACAAAAGCTTCGCGAGCTTTGATTTCGAGGGCGCCGTAGGGACATACGAATCGCTGCTCAAGGAGAGGAAGGAGCCGCAGCTGATGTACGCTGCCGCTATCGCATACCTTAGGTACTCAAACCACGAGATATCCGAGATAGGGTACATGAACACGGGATTCATGGAGGCCAACACGGCGCACAGGGACAGGGCGGCGCTTCTCGCATCGACAGCAAAGAAATGGCTTGCCAAATCCGTAAGCACGGCCAACTCCGAGATTGCCGCTGGCGCCAGGTCTCCCGCCATGCAGTACGCCAAGTTCCTGTCGCACATGAAGATGCAGAACATGAGGGCGGCCAGCGAGGCGCTGAAGGAGCTGAAGGGCATGGGCAACGAGTACATCTACAGGTATGCCGCAATGGTGCTTGATTCGGGCGTACAGGAATTCGGCAATCTTCTCAAGGATTCCGAGGCGCTGATGGCAAGGGGGATGTTCTCGGTGAACGCGTTCTACTATGCGGCGCTTGCTCTTTTCAAGAAGAACAGGCCGAAGGACGCCAGGGAGCTGCTCGCGTCGCTGAACGGGGTCATAAAGAGCGGCAACATGGACGCGCTGCTCCTGGAGATAAACTACCAGCTTGGAACTTTCAGCGGCAGGGTATGATCACTTAGAGATGAATATGAAGCGCATCGCATCCTTGTCGTCAAGCACGCAGAATCCGAACCTCTCGAGCTGGACTATATCCCCCTTGTTGAGATTTGACGCATACGATTCAATGTAGCCGCTGTTAGTCTGCAGGCTGTCCCTCCTGAAGTTGCCCTCCGAGTCGAGCGGCTCCGAAGGCACAAGTATGCTGCACTGGATCTTGTTGCCGTCGCATACCCATTGCAGTTTCTTCCTGACCTCCCTGTCCGGCTTTATCGTTCCCTCAAGGTAATCCTCGCCCTTCCTTACCTCCACGTTGAATAGCTCCTTCAATCTGATGTTCTCCCCTTCCCCGAAATTTGTCGCATCCTCCCCGCTTACGTAGAACATGTTCTTCGCCGCTATTTTCCTTGAGCCAAGGTCCTCCGAAGGGTGCAGCTTTGGCTCTATGTTCTTGCCGGCGAAGTCAAGGACCTGCAGCTGCACGGGCGCGGGCACGTAGTATAGCCTTCTTGCATGCGGGTCTATGGCCTTCTTGTTCTCCGCAAACAGCGATTCTAGGCCGACAGTGGTATCCACCTTCGTCATCCCGAAGCCGAGCACGAATTCCCTTATTGCCGAAGGCTGCACCCCCCTCCTCCTAAGCGCGGCTATCGTTACAAGCCTTGGATCGTCGAACCCTTTCATGAGTCCGTCCGCTATAAGCTTCCTTATCTCGCGCTTCTGCCTGGGCTGCCCCTTTACGCTAAGCCGCGCGTGCGAGTGTATCCTTGCCATTCTCATCTTCAATGCGTCAAGGATCATCATGTCCAATTCGTCATGCTGCTCGTACTCCTTCGTCCTTATCGCATCAGTCACGCCGTTCATGGAGTCGTTTATCGGGGTGTTGAAGTCGTATGTGGGCCACACCACATACCTGCTTCCCTGCCTGTAGTGCGGCGATTTCTTTATCCTTAGTATCGTGGGATCCCTGAGCGCGGTGTTCTGCGATCCCATGTCCCCCTTGAACCTGATGACGATCCTTTCCTCATCGTACCCGTTTGCCAGCATCATCTCGAACATCTCAAGGTTTGCCCCGCTATCCTGGCCCCTGTGCCTGCACTCGATAGACTCGAACCTGTTCTTCTTCGTTTCATCGGAGCTGCACTCGCAGGCATACGCCTTGCCCAGGCCTATCAGCTCCCTCGCGCGCCCGTATATGCTTTCCATGTTGTCGCTCGCATAGCACTCCCTGTCGAATTTTATCCCGAGCCATTCCAGGTCGCCCTTTATCGCGTCGACGAACTCCTGCGTCTCCTTCTCCGGGTTGGTGTCATCGAAGTATAGTAGCATCTTCCCTTCGTATATCCTTGAGAATTCCTCGGCGAGGAAGGCGGCGCTTGCATGCCCTATGTGCATGTATCCGCTGGGCTCCGGCGCGAACCTCGTGACGAAGCTGCCCTTTTCCGCGCCCTCAAGCGCCATCCTCGGCCTTGAGGTGGATTCTGCGGTCTTCCTGCGCTGCTCCTCGAATTCCCCCTTGTAATCCTGGTATTCGGTCCACAGGTCGTCATCGGAAAGCGAATTCACCTCCATGACTATTGTTGCTGCGGCTTCCTTGAGCTCCGCGACCTGATCCGGCTTTACCGACCTTATCACCTTTCCCATTACGCTCTCCTGCTTCGCCTTCCCGAAGTCTATCGCGTTCTTTACCGCGTGCTTCCTGAGAGACTTGATTATATCTTCGGGGAGCATGGCAACACTATTTATTGTACGACAGCTTCATCTGGTAGACCGTTCCGTTCGGCTCTACAAGCGCAAGTATGTTCACATTGACGGTGGAGTTCAGCGCCTTTACGTTGTCCATGTATAGCGAATAATTGAGATTCTGAAGCGTTACGGGCGTCAATGAATTGCCGTAGTAAAGGCCGAGCTTTGAGGGCAGCGTTAGCGTAGTAGATGCGCCCACATCGATCGAGTTGTAGAGCCCAGTCAGGTTGTACAGCCTCTGCTGCAGGTAATAGGGGGTTATGTTTGCAAGCTCAACCCTGTAGTTGCTTCCAGCGTTTGAGTAGCTCACTATCTCGCCGTTCGCCTGCAGGCTTGATATTTCATTAGCGATGATCGATGCCGAATGGTTTGTTATGTTCGATGTCGCGTTGACCGATGCGACGTCCCCGTATCCCGCCACAAGCGCGTTGGCGCTTCCGGTAAGCAGGAACGTCTGCGGGCTCTTCGTTGTGCTGGTTACGCTGCCCTGCGAGACGTTGTTGTTGCTGAATGCCGCATATGACGACAGGAACAGCACCGCAACGAAAAGGGACCCTATGAAGAAGACTATCTTCTTTGTTTTCGAATCCATGAAAAGCACTGCCTTTGCTCAAAAGTATTTTAATCCTATGATTTAAAGACTATTCTATCTTTTAATGTGATAACATGGCATTCAGGGAAGGAGACTTTTTAGAGGTGGAGTACAGCGCATGGACGGCTGCGGACAACGGCATGATCTCCACTACGGACGAGAGAAAGGCGAAGGAGGGCAAAATCTTTGACGAGCACATGAAATACGGCCCCGTCCTCATAGTGGTAGGATCCAACAGCGTGATAAAAGGACTTGACAGGTCTTTGAGGGAGATGAGCGTAGGAGAGACGAAGAGGCTGTCATTCAAGCCCGATGATGCATTTGGGGAGAGGAATCCCGACCTTGTAAAGATAATGCCTATCGCAGAATTCAGGAAGAGGGACATGGATCCCTATCCAGGGATGCAGCTAAACATAGACAACCAGACCGCAACGGTAAAGGCGGTCAACTCTGGAAGGGTCACTGTGGACATGAACCACCCGTACTCCGGGCAGGAGATAATTTACGAGGTGAAGGTTGTGGGGCAGCTTTCCGATGACAGGGAGAAGATAAAGGCGCTCGGCAGGACTTACGGCGCAGAGCCCGATGCGGTTGAGAAGAGCGGCAGCTCAGTTACCGTCAAGTACGGCAACGGTACAAAGAAGAACGCCGATTACTTCGTCGGGAAGGCGAACATGATAGCCTCAGTCTTCACGTACATGAAGGACATAGAGAAAGTGGACGTTGACGAGGAATACAAGAGACCGAAGGAATCGGAAGATGCGCAGGACAAGTGAATTGCTGCAAAAGCTCCATGAATTTTTCACAGTAAAATGAGCGCCAAGTCGGAAGATCGGATGCCCCAATGCGGCAGTTATTCCAAATTCGCGGCGTTTTTGCTCCCTTTCTTTCTAAGAATGCCCTTGTACATGCTACCCATGTCCCCGATTGCCCCTAGGCCGCCGCTCACCAAGGCACACCCTGCTCCCACTCCGGATAATTCCAGAGTGCTCAATTTGGATTTAGGATTTGTACGAAACAACGGCATAAATGAGACTGCAAAAATGACAGTTCCCGATGCGAGCATCAATTTCGCTTGCTCTCTTTTTCCCCTAAGCCAGCCTTCGCTGTATTGCGGGCCGGGAGACCGGAATTTCCTTAATGCCGCTTTCACTTTATCTCCTTACGGCATAAGGGCCTACGCCTTTATGTTGATCGCATACGTGCTGTTGAGCTTGACTCCGAGCAGCTTCGCTATCGAGGACTTCTCGGCGTTTATTATTATCGCGTAGCCGCTCCACTTGTTCGTGAGATCCTTTGTGCCGCAGCTCGGGCACGTGTCCCCGTGGCTTATTATGAGCCTGCAATTCCTGCATGCCTTTTCTTCCATTCATTCACCTGCTGCCCCTGCCCCTTCCTCCAGGCTTTTGCGGCCTTGTGCGCATCCTGTCGCCTTCGGTTATCCATTCCGGCTTCCCAAGCCCCTCCGGCTTCATCGTGAGCGCTATCTTTGAGTCCTTGACCGAGCTCTTCATGCTTACGGTCGATATCTTGGCGAGGACCGCATCGCCCTTCTTCAGCGTCCTACCCGTCCTCTTCGAGACAAATGCGGGAAGCTTCCTGTCGAACGAGAGGAAATCGTTGGTTATCTGCGACACGTGCACAAGCCCGTCAATAGGCCCAATCCTTATGAACGCCCCGAACTCCGCAAGCTCCGTAACCTCCCCTGCGACGACCTCCTCCACGTAGGGCATGTACGTAAGCATGTCGAACGACACGTCGTGGTGCGTTGACGGGTCCCCAGCATATATTACCCCGTCGCTTATGTCCCTTATGTTGAATATCGCAACTATGACGCCGAGGCTCTTGTCGATGGTGCCCTCGTACTTCCTCTTGAGCATCTCAGACGCCACGCTCTCTATCTCCTTGTCAAAGTATTCCGGGGGCATCTTGAACATGTCCCTTACAGAGTTTAGGTAATACATAAAATCCCTACAGGTTGAATCTCCTCAAAATTCCGCTTTTCGACATCTTGAACACTTCGGCGCCCTTTGCGCGAAGCTTTCTGGCAAGCGCAGTGTCATTCGTAACCATCTTCCTGCCACGCTTGCGCGAGGCCGAGTCTAGCATCCACTTGTCAGGATTCGTTGTTATATTATCAACATTAATCTTTTTAGCCTTTAGCTCAAGCAGCGCAAACCTGGCCAGGGGGGCCTTGGAGCCGATTCCGCGGGAAAACCCCTTCAGCTCCGACAATACGCCAATTGAGACTGTCGGCTTCACGCCGAATTTCGAGATTACGGCATCGACGGCGCTCTTCCTGTAGCGCAGGCCGAAAAGCACCGAGCTGGTGTCCAGCAGGATATTGTCCAGGTCAAGCACCCTTCTGGGGCCTCCTCCTGACCTTCCTGTAGATGAACTGCCTTAATACGATCGCGTTGTTGTGCTTTGTGTCCCTCGCCGAGTAGACCAGTGTTACGGGGTCCGTCGCGTTTGCTATCTTGATAAGCTGGGACACCGCCCTGGGGTTGCCCTTCAGCTCCTTGAGGTATCTTATGCGGAACATCTTCCAGCGGGCAGGTTCGTGCCCGTACCATTTCCTCAGCTCGTTGCTGGGGGCGACGTTCTTGAGCCATATGTCCACGTTCGGCGTATACCTTCTCAGCCCTCTCGGCCACAGCCTGTCGACAAGTATGCGCTGGCCGTCTGTAATGACGAACCTTTCATATACCCTCTTTACGAATATCATCCCTTAAACTACGGATGCGGTGTTTATAAACGTTTCATAATCGCTTGATGCGCCTCATATTATCCTGTATTCCAAATTTAAGGAAAGTATTTAAAAACTATTAGTCATATAATAGTGAAAAGGCGACATTAAAGGTGAAAAGATGAGCATTTTTGAAAAGCTTGGTAAAAGTTTGGGCGTTTCATCGAAAGGTATCGATGTTGAGGAATATATGAATGCTGCTGAGATGGATGACGTTGACGTCATGCATGAGCCGGCGGACCACTACATAAAGCCGGTCGCGCTGCAGCAGCAGACGGACGTGGAGCTGATAAAGAGGGAGCTCGGATCCAACAACATAATCCTCATGAACATATCAGAGATGAACAAGCGTCCGAATACACTCAAGGCGGTCATCGACGACCTCAAGGTGTACGTCGACAAGATGAACGGGGACATAGCGAGGATAGACGCAGACAAGATACTCCTTACTCCGGGAAAGATAAAGATAATAAAGACGAAGAAGGCGCCGTCAAGATAGGCCCTTCTTCCCATCTTTTCGCCTTTTCCTGTTTTTTAGGGATTAGCAAGAGTAGAGAGCGATCGCAAGGGCGTTCGCCTCCTTCCTTGTTATCGATGGCTCTCATCACGTGCCTGAATGCCATCTTCTGCATTTCGTCCGCAAAAAGGGGTACAGCCATTTTGGAGGCCTTATTATATTACATTTTATTAAATTATCAAATTATTTGTCATTTGTAATAGAATCACGAGTGCAGATAAGTTTGCTGCGTTAGGCAAGCCATATTACATTTACGATAAAATGGATATATTTATATATTTGTAATAAGATATTATAA
>VFSW01001910.1_pt1 | contig 31558 bp, 37 predicted proteins | sample 5358111 | NCBI WGS metagenome assembly VFSW01 (sample SAMN11554181, study PRJNA540505) | mine drainage metagenome | isolation source: sediment from site ElyBrook_90M | place: USA: Ely Copper Mine, Vershire, VT | collected 2017 | reverse complement strand
CCCTCCCCCAGGCCCTGCGGCCCCGTCGCGCGTTACCGGCGCATCCGCCCCCGACCTGTGTTCCCCCATGGCCCCCTTTTCCCAAAACGGCGAAAGTCGTCTCTCATAAGCATGGTAGAATAGGCACGGCGGCGCATGAATGCGGTGCAATGACATGACGAAAAAACGGCCATCGGCGTTTCGCTTATGCGAGAACTGCGATTCAATCTTCGAGACATCTCGAACCCTCCAGCGCTTCTGCACTATCCCCTGTGTTGAGAGGGCGCGCAAGCGCCGCCTCTACTGGGCGAATCCCGACAAGTTTCGCCGTCGGATGCAGGCTCGCTCGCGGCAGCCGGATGCCCAGCGAAAAAAAAACGCCTATATGCAGACGTGGCGCGATCAAAACGCCCATCGCCTGCGCATTTACTACTCGACTCTACGCCAGCGCAAGACTTTGTTTCGTTTCCTTACCGATCTCGAAACGCTGCATCGGAGAATCCTCGATGGTTGCGACTAATAGTCTCCGAGAAAGTCTGCGAGCGGAAATCTCCGCGATGAAAGACGCGGAGCTGCGGAGCGCCTTCCGCGAGGGGCTGCGTTTGTCCGTGGAACACATCACGCGACTGGCCTTGATTCTCGCCGAGCTGGAGAAGCGCGGCGAGCGCGTGCAAGGCGTACATTCCGGTCTTCTCGGCCTTCTGCGCGCGGTGGCCTGCGGCGATCTCTTGGCCGAAACCATCGTCGTTTTCGCCTGCGCCCCCAAAGTCCTCCAGCGCGTCGGTCAACTGCCCATCGAGGAACAAGAGCGCGTTCTAGCCGACCCCGAAGAATGCGAGCGGTTATTGCAACCGCGATCCTTCGCCAAGAAGGAAGGGAATAGCTGCCGCGCGTCGCCCACGCGATTGGACCGTGCCATGCTTCTTTCGATGGCGCACACGGCAACGCCGAAAGACTTGGCGGCGCTGATCGCGGAGATGATCGCATCACATGGGAGCGCGGTAGACGTGTGGGCGGCTCTCGCGCAAGAGAAACCGATTCAACAACTACTCGCCAAGGGCGATGGTCACGCATCGAAAGAAAAGCGTGCTTAAAAAACTCCCCCATCTCCTGAAGGATCACGAGCCGGAACTGCTCCTGAAGGCCACGGCACGGCAGCGCGACCGCCTGGTGCTGCTGGTGCTGCTGTACACCGGCCTGCGCGTCGCCGAGTTGTGCGCCTTGCGCGTCGAGCATCTCGATTTCAAAATCGGCACTCTGCTCGTCGTCGAGGGCAAGGGCGGTCGGGACCGCGTCGTGCCGCTGGCCAAGTTTCTGCTGAATCCCTTGCGCGGCTGGATCGGCAAGCGTTTGCAGGGCTACGTCTTTCCCAGCCGGCAGGGGGGCGAACGCCTGGGGACGCGCGCCGTGCAGCTCCTCTTCAGGCGCTTGGCGGCGCGAGCCGGCCTGCCCGAATCGGCCAACGCGCACCCACACGCCTTCCGCCACAGCTTCGCCACGCGCCTTTTGCGCCGAGGCGTCAACATTCGCGTCGTGCAAAAGCTCCTGGGGCATCAGAATCTCGCCACCACGGAACGCTACACGCACGTCGAAGACGCGGAGATGCACGCGGCCATCGATCGGCTTTAGCCTTCTCCCGTCATGCGTCGCTTCGTGCGCCGCGTGTCATCGCCAGAGGTCAGAGGTCCGAGATCAGAGGTCAGAGGTCCGAGATCAGAGGTCAGAGATCAGAGATCAGAGGTCAGAAAGCACGGGCCGTATCGGTTCGTTCCGACATCTGATCTCTGTTCTCTGGCCTCTGGCGATGACCTCTGGATTTGCACTGCCTCTCATCACAAAGCGAAAGTGGCGGACATGGCCAAACAAAAAACGCGAGAGAAATTGACTCCTCTGCCCAAGATGCCGCGGCAGCGCGCCAACACGCCTCCAGGGCAACCGTTGCCGGAGCCTTCACCAGCCGGGGACGCGCACGGCATCGCCGCCAACCTTCTGCCCTTGGCCGCGCCCATTGGCGAATTGCAATTCGATCCGGCCAATGCCCGCAAGCACGCGGAGAAATCGATCTCCGCCATTGCCGCGAGCCTGCGCGTCTATGGGCAGCTCAAACCCGTCGTGGCGCGGCGCGACAACAAGGTCGTCGTGGCCGGCAACGGCACTCTGCTAGCGGCGCTGTCGCTCAACTGGACGCACCTGGCGGTTGTGTGGGTGGACATGGACGCGGCCACGGCGGCCGGGTTCGCCATCAGCGACAACCGAACGGCCGAGCTATCGGAATGGGACGCCGAGGCATTGAGCGCCCTTTTGCGCGAAGCCAACACGGAGGAAGACCCACGCCTTTCGGAAATGCTGGCGGAACTGGCAAAAGAAATGAAGCTGGAGCCGGCGGAAGAGGCGTCCGCCGACGAGGAAGCAGCTCCGGATCAATCGGACATGCTTGAGGAAAAATTCGCCGTCCTCATCCAATGCAAGGACGAGGCAGAACAAACGGCACTCCTGGAACGCTTCGCGGCGGAGGGGCTTTCGTGCAAATCGCTGATCGTCTGACGGCGCAGGTCTCTCTGTCCTCGCCCATAGAGCAGACGCCGCGCGTGCAGCAGTTGTCCGGCCTGTTCGACGTTCCCCCCCTGGATCGGACGACGCACAGCCTGCGCGTGGATGGCTCCCTGCCGGAGCATTGGAACGTCGGTCTCATCGTGGGGCCGTCCGGCTGCGGAAAAGCACTCTGGCCCGCGCCCTGTGGCCGGATCGGGTCGTCCAGTGCTGGGCTTGGCCGGAGAGAAAAAGTCTCGTGGACGGCTTCCCGCGCTCCCTGGGCATTAAGGAAATCACGGGGCTTCTTTGCTCCGTGGGATTCTCCTCGCCGCCCTCGTGGCTCAAGCCCTTTGCCGCCCTATCCACGGGCGAGCAATTCCGCGTCAACGTGGCCCGCACCTTGGCCGAGTCGCCCGATCTGGCGGTCATCGACGAATTCACCAGCGTGGTGGATCGGGACGTGGCCCAAATCGCCAGCGCCGCCGTGCAAATGGCCGTGCGCAAGCGCGGGCAAAGATTGGTGGCCGTCACCTGCCACTACGATGTGGCCCCGTGGCTGGAGCCGGATTGGATTTACTATCCGCAAACGGGCGAATACATCGCCGGGAGGTCGCTTCGGCGGGCGCCGATCCAATTGGAAATCGCCCGCGTGCATCGCAAGGCTTGGGAACTTTTCAAGCAGCATCACTATTGGAGCAGTTCGCTTCACAAGGCTTCCAAGTGTTTCCTCGGCACGGTGCGAGGGCGGCCGGCCGTTTTCACCGCCGTCCTTTCCTTTCCACATCCGGCTCGGCCTGCTTGGCGCGAACACCGCACGGTCTGCCTGCCCGACTTTCAGGGCGTGGGACTGGGAGTGAGCATGGGCGAATACATTGCCTCCCTCTTTCGCGCCACGGGCAAGCCTTACCAAAGCACCACCACGCATCCGGGTCTCCTACGCCATCGGCTGCGTTCTACTCTTTGGCGCCTCCTGCGTAAGCCTTCGCTGTGTTCGGGCGGATCGGACACTGCCATTACTGGCATGAAGGAAACAATGTCCACGCAACGATACACAGCCGGTTTTGAGTACGTTGGTCCGCCTAGCCATGAGGATGCGCGTCGCTTTGGTCTGCTCGCCACTTAACGCGGAGGCGGCAGAACCAAGTTGGGATGGCTGGCGAGATCCACGTCGAAAAGCCCCATCATGCCGCGCAGCGGATAGGGAAAGGGCAATGCCCGCGGCTTCTCCAACACGAAGCACCACGGCCCCTCGGCCCACGGACTGTGGTGACAGCCCAGGTCTCCGGGACGATAGGGCAGACAGCCGATCAAATCGACGACGCCGAGGACAAAGCCGAAGTGCAACTCCTCCGGACGGAAACACTTCCCGTAGCGGCGTTGCCAATCGCTCGGCTTCTCGCAATCCAGATAGGCCCGCGACTTGCCGGCGTGGACGAGTAGCGGCCCGCGATACGCCGTCTGCCACCTCCGGTTCTCGATACACTTCCCCGCGTGCAGAATGGCCCACGCCCACGGCTGGCAGACGGTAAGGCATTTCATGGCTTTTCCTCCCGAATCGCGCGGCGTAATGCTTCCAAAAGGTTGACGACGGCGGCGCTGGGCCGCTTCCAGCGCCGCCCCAATTCCCACTGCTTGTAGGTGTTTCTGGGCACGCCGAGACGGTCGGCCATTTGCTGCTGCGTCAGATTCAGGTGTGCGCGGAGTTTGCGAATTTCTTGCCAGCGCATCGTGTCATTCCCCAAAGAGTGTGATAGAGTATCCCTTGTCCAAGCGGTTCTCCCGTGGAAGACGCCGCCCCGCGCCGGAGTGCTGTCCGGCGCGGGGCACATTTCCAGAGGTCGGAGAACAGAGATCAGAGGTCGGAACGCACCGAGGCGACCCGTGGATTCTGACTTCTGACTTCTGACTTCTGACCTCTGACTCCTGACCTACGACCGATACAGAACCTTGCCCGGCAAATGCCAGACGCGAAAAAGGTCCTCGCCGGGGGGCAGTTGAACCACGGCGACTGCGACAACAAAGGGGTGATGCGACAAGAGGGCAGCAAAGCGAAGCGCGTCCTTGCGCCGAGTGAAAAGCCCAACTTCTTTTTCCCAATGCGACACCTTGGGATATTTGGAATAGATCGCATAAAGCATCTTCTTCCGCGTTCTTTTTTGCTTGCTCGTCAGCACGGGTTTCTCCTCTTAACGGCCGGCGCGGGGCGACGCGCCGGCCTCGCTTCCCGCCGCTAGACCGCCAAGGCCAGAGCCGCCTGGTAGGCACGTTGCTTGAGTTCGTTGGCCGCGCCGAACCAGATGGAATTCAGGCGGTTGTCGGTCTTGACGAGTCCTTGTCCGTGGACGGTCATGCCGTAGTCCGCGTATTCGCTGACGGCGTTGTAAGCGGCCCAGGCCGAGCCGCGAATCTCCGGCATGGCGTTGCGTTCGTTGTGCAGATTGTCAAAGAAACGCTCCAGCAATTTTTTCTGGTTCTTCTCGACGCGGTTGGTCACGAGGCCCGCGAAATAGGAGGCCAATTCCTCGCGTCCGAGCGTGCGCCGCGCCAACACCTGCACCTGTTGCGAGAAGGCGTCCAGTTTTTTAACGATGACTCCCAGATTCGCCCGCGCTTCGGAAACCCGCCGTGTCAGGCTTTCGGTGTGCGTGATGGAAAGCCCTTCGCTCGTCTTGGCGCGACCCAGCGCCAGCGTAAGAGTGTTCTGGCAGACAACGCGCACCGTGGTGGGGAACATGCGGAGTGAGGACGTGCCGTCGTGGCTGTTGGTCAGAAGAACGTAAGGTTGAATGGTATCGTTGCCGGCGGCGCGCAACTCTTGCGGCAAGCGGGCCAGCATCCACACGCGGCGACCGCCCTTCAGCGCGCCGGCCGTCTCAAACATGGCCAAGCGCTCGCCGACGATGGCGTCCATGAAATCGAAAGCCTCGCGATTGTGGAACGGCTTGTAATCGTCACCCACGACGCCAAGGCAGGCTTGCGTATCGCTGCGGACGTTCGCGCGTTTACTGCCGATTGGGAGACGCTCACCGCTGGGCAGTACCACCTCGACACCGCACTGCTGCACCGTCCAATCGAGCCGCGCCAGCCGAATGGCTTCGTCGCTCGTTTGCGCCTGTTGAACGTTGACGCCCAACTTGTGCCAGGGCGTTTCCCCCGCCGTGAAAACCGCCCATTGGCCCGTGGTGTTGTCGATTGCGTGCGCCATGATTTTTCTTCCGTTGCAAGTGGTTTCAGAAAGGACTCCCCTGGCGTGCTGGCCAGAGCGAGCCGACTCGTTCGACGATTCCGGCGACATGCCGGACTCGATTCCCTCTTCCGGACGCGACCCCGGATACGCTGGAGAGGGCGCCTTCGCCCTGGGCAGGCGCGGCGGGTGGGACGGGACTGCCGACACTTCGTGGGAAGTTCAAAAAACACGCCTTAGAGGTTTCAGTTTCAGTACCCAAATTTCTCCTGGCTGTACCTCTTTTTTGGCTAATCGCATGGCTTCCTTGCGAGTTTTCGCAAACACATCGATCAGAAGCCAATCAAAGTGGTGACCCTTAACGATAACATGGTAGCATCTGAATTCCTTCGCCATTTTTCGTCTCCCTTTTCCCTGCCGCCCTCGCGGGTCGCCCCCAGTTGTCATTGACTACATTGTCAATTATAACGCCGCCCGCCAGGGCGTCAATGGCTCCTTCGCTTTTTTTTAAACTTTTTTCCTTTTCTTCCTTCGCCTGCTACCTTGAAGGAAGAAGGGAGCTACCAGGCTATGCCGAAAAACAAGCGCCAGGACGAACTGATCGTGGAGGAACGCCGTTCGCGGATCGCCGATCTCTATTGCCGCCGCCAATCCATGCGGCAAATCGTGGCCGCGACCGGCGTATCGATCGCCACGGTGAGCCGCGACCTCGCCGTCCTCCGGCAGCGCTGGCGCGAGCGCTCTCTCGCAGCCACATCCGAACGGGCGGCGGAGGAGTTGGCCCGCATCGACCACCTCGAGGAAGTCGCCTGGGAAGCCTGGCAGCGCAGTTGCCAAAACCGCGAAACGCTGCGGGCAGCCAAGACCAAGGGACGCACCGACAAAAACGGCTCTCTCCTGCCCGACCTGGAGAAGACGGAAAAGATCGCCGTCGGGCAGGCCGGCGATCCGCGCTTCCTGGAGCGCGTCGGCTGGTGCATCCAGAAACGCGCTGAGATGCTCGGCATTTTGCAGCCGGAAACCTCCGGGGCGGCGACGATCACCACCGTGGTCAATTCCATCGACCTGAGCGTCGTTCTGGGCCGATCGGCCGGGCTATCTCTGGAGCAGATCGGTGGCGTCTCCTCCAACTGAGTCCACGGGATACCTGCCGCGTGGGGCCGCATGGAAACTCCTGCACCTGCAAGCGCCCGAGGTCGTCGTCAGCGGGCCGGCCGGCACGGGCAAGAGCGTGGCCTGCCTGGCGAAACTGCATCTCTGTTGCGACAACATTCCCAATTGCCGCGCCCTCATCGTCCGTCAGACGCGAGCCTCCTTGACCGAATCGGCGCTCGTGTCCTTTGAAAACTTCGTGGTTCCCAGCGACCATCCTTGTCTGCGCGGTCCGTCGCGCGGCATGCGCCGCGCCTACCACTACCCCAACGGCAGCACGATCGCCCTCGGCGGACTCGACAAGCCGGGGAAGGTAATGTCTTCGGAGTTCGACCTGGTCTACGTCCAGGAAGCGATCGAGCTGAAGGAGGAAGCCTGGGAAGCCCTGACGACGCGGCTGCGCAACGGCGTGCTGCCTTATCAGCAGTTGCTGGGCGACACCAATCCCGACCGCCCCACGCACTGGCTCAAGAAGCGCTGCGACAGCGGCAGGACATTGCTCCTGGAATCGCGGCACGAGGACAACCCGCGTCTTTGGGACGCCGACGGAAAAGCGTGGCTCGACTTCGCGCGCCGTGCCGATGGGACGGGCTATCTCGACCGTCTCGACGCGCTGACGGGGCCGCGCAAGGCCCGCTTGCGGCACGGCCGCTGGGTTCAGGCGGAGGGGTTGGTCTACGAGGATTGGGACGCGGCGATCCATGTGATCGACGCTTTCCCCATCCCGGCCGACTGGCCGCGCTATTGGGCCATCGACTTCGGTTTTACCAATCCGCTCGTGGTGCAGTGGTGGGCCGTCGATCCGGATGGCAGGCTCTATCTCTATAGGGAATACTGCCGCACGCAAACGCTGGTCGAGGACGCCGCCCGCGCCGTCCGGGCACTCTCGGCCAATGAACCGCCGCCGCGCGCCGTCGTCTGCGATCACGATGCCGAGGGGCGCTCGACCTTCACCCGCCACGCCGGCGTGTCCACGCAGGCGGCCAACAAGAAGATCCGTGAGGGCATCCAAGAGTTAGCGGCGCGACTACGGCCCGCAGCGGACGGCAAGCCCCGACTCTTCGTCCTGCGCGACGCCCTTCTTTCCCGCGATCCCATGTTGGCGGAGAAGGGCTTGCCGACGGGCTTGGCGCAAGAGATCGACGGCTACGTCTGGGACACCTCCGCTAACCGCAAGCACGGCGAGGAGCCGGTAGACCGCGACAACCACAGCCTGGACGCGGCGCGGTACATGGCCATGCACCTCGGGCACCAGAAACGGATCTGCGTTTTTCTTTAGCCGCCGACGGCCATCGCCAGAGGCCAGAAGCCACGGGCCACAGCCGTTCGTTCCGACTTCTGATCTCGGGTCTCTGCCTCTGGTCTCCGGTTCAAGCCTCGCAAAAAAAAATTGAAAAAAAGCGAAGGAGCCATTGACACCCTTGGGTCGAACGTTATAATTGACAATGTAGTCAATGACAAGGCGAGCCGGCCCGCTTCGGCCGGCAGGGAAAAGGGAGAATGAAAGATGAAGCAATACACGCTCAAGCGCGGTTCTCGACAAATTGAAGTGTTTGGCGGCGATGGCCGTTGGCACGCTCGGCTATACGCCAACGGCGGCGAAACGGCTACTCTTCAATCGTGGGACGGGAAGACGGAAGCCGGTGCAAGACGGTGGGCTTTTCAAATCCTGGACGTATACAACGCTTCTCTTACGGGGTGAAATATGTTGAGCGGTGCAGCGATTCTTGGATTCTATGCGGGAATCAAAATCTGCGAGCGAGACGGTTACGATCCCAGGGCAGTAATGCAACTCGTTCTTAACGAAGTGCGAGGAATGGATTGCGAAGAGGGGCAACACGTTCTCCGCGAATTGCCAAGCGGCGTTCTCTGGTGCGTTGTTTGCAAGAAGCGTTTTTAGAGGTCGTAGCGATGAGTCCTGAGAGGATGCGCAAGATCGCCCTTTATTTGGAATACATTGCCTTTGTGCTGCGAGATGAAGCCAAGATTGAGGAGTTCAAATATGGAACCGCAAACGATAGAAGAAATCCAGACTCTCCGCAATGCCGTCGCGTTCGGCGTCGAAAACGGAAAAAGAAGCCTGACGATTGATCTTGGGCTGCTCAAGCAAATCCTTGATGGTAAAGTGCCGGTTGGCAACAATGAACTGCCCCCCGAAGAAGTAACCACGAGACTTTATGCGATCAAGGAAGAGCGTGACCATCTGCTTCGTCTGGCTCGGCTTGCTAAGGAACTGTATCAATCCTCCAGATTGCAGCCGCTTACGAAAGGAGACCGTGCTTGGATTGTCGGCGCGGCTCAATTGGAAGCCGTTCGCAAAGCGCTTGGCCAACCTTACCACGAAGAAGAACTTGAGTGATTGAGGAAAAGAGCAATGAAAATTCGGGATGTCAAATTTCAGCGATGTCAACTTGGGTGGCTTTGCAAGATCGGCTTTAACTACACTTCTTGTCGCCAATTTTCCGATGAATATCATATCGTCGAATGCGCGCGGAAGTACTGGTTGTTGGCCTTCTTTGCCGCAAAGTGGGAAATGAGGTTTTATGTCCGAATTCATGGCGCAAAAGTTGGTGAAAGAGCCGCCAAAGGGCGGGACGATTGATTCTCCCGCCGCGACTGTCCAGGCGCGGCCCCTTAAGCCAGCCTCCATGTTGGGATAGCGAAACCGCTGTTAAGGAGAAAAGCAATGCCAGGACCAATTAGTCAGAGTTATGAAGGCCCAAGCGACGACAAGCCCAAGTTGCCTGAATGGGCTTTTCAATCGCCGACGCAAGGCGTCGCGCCTCGCTCAGAGCCAGCCACGCACGAAGAGGCGCGGTGGTTCCACGAAGGATTCCTTGCCGGGGCAACCGCTTATTGCGCCGCCATTGGCCATTCGTGCCTCAAAAGTGATAATGAGAAACTGCGAGAAGTGTTTGACGCTCAAGGCTGGAAAACAATTGAGATGTTTGAGAAACTGGCGAATGCGCCTGAAATATGCGAGCACGGCATCCCGGACGGCGATTGGTGCGAACCGTGCAACAAGGAGATGAAAGACGCCCGCCGGGAGCAATTGGAAGGATTCGACTGTCACGCCGGGTTTGCTCCAGGGAGCCGGGGCCGTCCGAGCGTGCCCGAAGAAATCGCGCAGCCAATTCGTGATGCAGTTGCGAAAATCCATAGACAACACGGCCTTACGACAACGAATCTGAAGTGTGCCGATTGCGGGGAAGTCTCGTCGAATCCGGGACAATTTCTCCGCGATGGCCGCTGGGTATGTACTGAGCGTTGCCGTCGAGAACTATGCGATGCGCAATCCTACGACGATTTATCCGCTAGTGGAGGCATCGTTGACGCACCATGACAAGCAACACCCCTGGACCTTGGGCCATCGAGAACGGCGAGATCGTCGCCAATGGCGTCGTGCTGGGAGTTGTCTACGGAGCGGACGATTACCCCTGGCCTGATGAAGACTACGACGCGGAGTGCTACCACAATGCTTCGCTCATCAAAGCTGCGCCAGACTTAAAACACGCCTGCCTGGCCGCATTGGGCTACTTGGGTGGCGTGTCGATCCTGTCGAAAGAGCGGCTCCAAAAACTGTTAGCCGACACGCTGAAAAAGGCCGGGGTAAACGAGAAGTGGAGTTCGGGATAGATTCCGCAGAGGCAGAGGTCAGAGGTCAGAAATCAGAGGTCGGAAACCTTCGACACGGCCCCTGACTCTGACCTCTGACCTCTGACCTCTGATCTCCGACATCTGACTCCCGACATCTGATTCCCGACCTCCGACCCCTGAACCCCGACATTTGCCCCACTTCCCCCGCTCCCATCATGCTGTCCGCATGGCGGGATTCCTCGATAAGTTGTCCTCCGTCGGCTCCTGGATTGCAGACGGAGCCAGTCGAGCCTTGGGTGCCTTCCAAGAGCGGGCCGCGCGCCAAGCGCCCTCCGCTTCCCTTCCTGGACGCAGCCGCGTTCCGGGCATCGGAGCCAGCCTCTTCTCCGCCACTCTGGCCGGCTCCTCCCTCTACGGCTATCCCGGCAATTGGTCCAGCCAGCGCATCAACCAGGTCATGCACTTCCGCCACTGGTCCTTTATCGCCATCCGCGCCTACATGCAGCACGTCGGCGGTCTGACTCCCAACCTCGGCTGGGTGGACAAGGACGACGACTATGCCCGCGCCTACCGCAAATCCTACGGCCGACGCCACGTTCAGCACGACGCCTACCTGCGCGGGGTGCGCTACCGCAAATCCAATCGGGCCATTCAGGCGCACGAACAAGTCGAGATGACCGGAGGTGACCATCCGCTGGCTCGGCTCCTGGAGCATCCCAATGAGCTGGACACGCAAGGGGACCTCTACGCCGAATTGATCTTGTTCCTCAAACTCACCGGCAACGCCTATCTGTGGGTAGTGCCGTCGCGTCTGGCCGGCCGCGACGGGCGCGGGCTGCCGGCGGAGCTGTGGTGCATGCCCTCCCATTGGGTGCATCCGCGCATTCTGCGCGGGCAGCTTCCGGCCTATTACGATGTGCGGCCCTTCATCGGCGGCGGCGGCAGCTTCAAGATGCCCGCCGACGAAATCATCCACCTGCGCTACAAAAACCCGATCCACAAATTCGACGGCTATTCGCCGCAGACGGCCGGCTCGGAATGGATCGATGTGGCGGAGTCCATCGACACCTCGCGGTTCTGGAGCTTCAAAAACGGCTGCTTCCCTCTCGGCTCCCTGGAACTGCCGGAAGGCTACGCCGAGCCGAGCGATCAGGAGTTGGAGCGCATTTACTCCAAGTTTTTCGGCCGCCTGCGCGGCGAGTCGCGCTTCGGCGCTCCGGTCATTCCGCCGCCGGGAGCCAAATACAAGCCCCTCATGATCAATCCCCAGGAGATGGCTTATCCGGAATCCGCCGACCAGATGATGAAGTGGTGCTTGGCGCTGTGGGGAGTCCCTCCGGAGATAGCCGGCATACAGGAAAGCGGCAGCGATCGCGCCGCTTACGGTCCAGAGAATATGTTCTGTCGGCACAGCCTCGATCCCGATTTGCGCCAGTTGGGAGCGTGGCTGACGCGCGGGCTGGCGCATCGCTACGACGAGCGTTTGCGCTTGTGGTTTGACAGCACGGCCCAGGACGATCCCAAGGAAGTGCGAGCCAACCTGCAACTGGCCGCCGCCAACGGTTGGGTCACGCCCAACGAGGGCCGCACAATCCTGTTGCACCTGGAACCCTACGCCCAGGGTGGCGACAATCCCCTCCTGCGCGGCGGTTTGATTTCGGCACCCTTCAACGAAGCGGTGGATGCAGCCGTCCAAAAGGCATTGGCAGGCCCCGGCGGCAAAGGCGAAGCCTCCCCGCTCGGAGCAATGGGCGGCAAGCCGGCCGGACCCGAAGCCATGCCAGCGCGAACGCCGGAAGATGCGGGAGGCTCCGATCCCTTCGGCAAACCGCCGCGCGAGGAATCGGGAGAAGGCGGCAGCCTATCCGGGGAGGACGTGGACCGCGCCGCCAAGACCTTCGTGAGCGATCTTTTGGCGGGATGGGAATAGTCAGAGGTCAGAGATCAGAGGTCAGAGTCCAGAGGGCAGGGGTCAGAGGTCAGAAGTCAGAAGCCAGAAGCCAGAAACCACGGGTCGCGTCGATGCGATCCGACATCTGATCTCTGTTCTCTGACCTCAGACGATGACCTCTGATCTCAGACATCTGACGATGGCGATGACGATGGCGATGGCGTCTGGGGACACGGGAAACTTTATGATTCGCTGCACACAAGGAGCCAACATCGGCAAGCCCAGCCCATGCCCGGAAGATGCCGCCGCGGAGCAGTCCGGCGTGCTGGAGCGCGCCGATACGCACGCCTCGCGTTTAGTATCCTTCGTGGCGCAGATTCCCGCGCAGGTGTTCGCCAAGGCGCGGGCGCGGGTTCAGGCGACCTACGAGCGATTGGCTGGACGATACAGCAAGGGAGCAGCGCTGTCTATTATCGGCGCGGGGTTGCTGGCGTTCCCTATTCCGCTTCCCGGCGCCAGCCTGATCGCGGCAGCGCCCATTGTGGCGGCGGCGGAGCTGTATTTGAGACTACGCGCCTACCTGTCTAAGGATTTGCCTCTCTTTTTGCGGCGTGCGGTAGTGACGAGCGCGACCGAGATGCCTTTTCTGTGGCTGGCGCGGCACGGCAAAACGCGACTGAACGGTAGCGCCGACGAGGACCGCATTCGCGGCTGGTCGGACGTTCCGCTCGACGCGCAGGGCGAAGCCGAGGCGAAGCGTTTGGCCGATTTCTTCCGCGACGTGCCCCTGCGCTGTCTGTACGTTTCCAATCTCAAGCGTTCGCTGGCCACGGCCGAAATCATTGCCCGGCTCCGGCCGGACTTGGAGATCGTAAGCACCGAGGCGTTGCGGCCCTGGAACGTGGGTGATTTCACCGGCCAGCTTTCCAGCGTGGCGCATCCGCGGCTGGAGCGCTACGTCCGCGACCGGCCCGACGAACCTTTGCCGGGCGGCGAGTCCTTTGCGGCTTTCCGGGATCGCTGCCTGTCCTTTGTCGCCGCCGTGCTGGAGGAGAGTATCGGGGAACCGCGACAGGCGCTACTCCTCAGTCACTTCCGCAACCTGAAACTGGTGCAAGCCTGGATTGCCGCCGACAGCAAGGGAAACGGCGACCAGACGGAGATCGACCTGGACGTTTTCTTTCGCTGGCGTGACTTGCCCACAGGGGCGGTCGTGCGTGTGGAAGGCGCATGGGGCGACTGGCGGACGCGAATCGCGGCACTTCCGCAGACGGCGACCGACGCCAAGATCCGCGAGGATGGCGCGAGCCAGCGGAAGAATTTATGGGAGTACGCATGTCCTTTTTGTGGCGGACGCGCTTTCAATGGCGACCCAGCGACCGGCGTGCAGTATCGGGGCGGCGGCAAGTGCCTGGATTGCGCCGCGACGTTCTCCATTGTCGGCATGAAGCTCAAGCCGGTGGATAACGCCCCGTGGTTGGAGAGCGAACCGAACAAGTATTTCGGCGAGCCGAATTATCCGCCCACTCTGGCCGTCGATCTGGACGGCACTCTCGCCGAATATGATTTCTGGCGCGGCGAGGAGCATTTCGGCAAGCCGCGACCGGGCGCGGCGGCAGGCATGGCAAGTCTCCGCGCCTTGGGTTGCCAGCTCGGCATCTTCACCACGCGCGGCGATACGGCGCGGGTGCGCGCCTATCTGGAGGAGAACGCCATCCCCTTCGATTGGATCAACGTCAATCCCCAGCAACCGCCGGGCACATCCGGGAAAGTGGTGGCCGATCTCTACATCGACGACCGGGCCGTCGATGCCCGCGCCGCATGGCCGCGCATCGTGGCCGAAGTCGAGGAGCGCCTCCAGGACAAACGGCAGCCCCACGCCGTTTCTGGGAACGACACCGCAGGCGAGACGCCGTTTTCCACGAGTGAATTGCAAGGAGACACGGGGCGATGATGGAACCGCGATTGCAAGGCGGCACCCCACGACGTTTCCGGCGAAGCCCGCGACAGCGACGGCAAATGGACCACGGGTGCAGGGGGCGCAAGCACGCCCCAGAGTGAGGAAGGCGGCGGTGCGAATCCGAGCGATAATCCTTCGGAGTCGGCACAGCGAACGGACTCGCCCCCATCCAAAAAATTCGGCAAAAGCAAAGCCAAGGTACACCTCGAAGCCGTCGGCGGCCGCGAGGCGGCCGGTCTCCTGCAAGATTTTTTCGGCGAGGGCTTCGATGTGCAAGAGGCCGCTTCCCTGGTCGGCGCTCCCGACGATGCCCAGGTCTCGTTGCGGGCCTCGGCAAGCGGAAACGTTTGGGTGAAAGTGTCTCACCCGGCTTTCGACGCGGTGCGCGTCTTTGCCTTCGACGAAAAAACGGGTGAAATTTATATCCGAAACGAGGAATTTTGGGTCAAAAAAGACAAACAGGGAGCGGGCATCGGGGCCGAGGTGTTCGGGCGGCAAGTGGAGAATGCCGCGGCCCTGGGCGTCACCAAGATCCGCTGCCACGCTGCCAAGGAAAACCCCCGCGATCCCCAAAATCCGCACAACGGCTATTACACTTGGCCGCGCTTCGGCTACGATCAGCCGCTGGACGCCTTCGACGAATCCGAAGCGGCGGAATTGCGCCTCAAGAAAGCCATCCGCAAGAATTTCCCGGAGGCGCGCTCCGTCCTGGACGTTATGGCCACGCCTGCAGGACGCGAGTGGTGGAAAAAAAACGGGGACGATCTCCAGGTCGCGGCCTTCGACCTCGCGGAGAATTCCCGCTCGCGGCGGATTTTCGACGCCTATCTCCAGGAACGCGCTTCCCGCGCCGGCGCAGCGAAATACTATGCCTTTTACCTCATCAAATCGGAAAGTCCGCACGTGGAAGAAATCGACCTGAGCGCGGACGACGAGCGTTGGCTCGACGCCGCTTGGAGCCGCCTGGACGCGGAGAACGCGGCGATCGCACGCGGCAACGATAAGGCTTTCGATGAATCGAAGCATCCACGTGGGCAGGCGGAGAACGCGGGCGAATTCGCCGCGGCGGCCGGCGGCGGCGCCGTGGCAAAGCCGAAGCATGAAATAGACGACAAAATCAAAGAGTCGCTCGCGCGCGCCGAGAAACACCCAGCGCTCCACGCGGCCGTCTCGGTTCTCGCCGACGCGGCGCGGAGCGCTTCCGCGTCGGACGGCAGAGACCTAGGAAAATTTCTCAACCCCTCTTTGGGCAAAAAGGCAGCCACGCAATCGATCGCCGCAGCGGTAGCGCAACAACTGGCCTCCGTGGAGGAGACGGCGACGGAACTCTTCGGGAGACGGGCGCGCCCCATTGCGAGGGAACTGCGCCGCCTTTACGGCAAACAATTTACCCGCGAACTGGGCACGGGAGTTGAAAGCGCTTTGGACGATGCGCGCTCGGAAATCAAGAGCGACGACACCAGCTATGCCCTCGACGTGCTGGCGGAACGGCTCGACGATATGGACGAGGAGACGCTGCGATTTGCTTTTCTCGACTCCTTTGGGACGCCGGAGGAATTCGCTAGCGAATTCGGCGCCTCTATCTACGATAACGGCTGGCCACACGTTGCCGATCCGGAGAACGACGCCGAAGTGGATGCAGCGCTGAAAAAGGCCGAGGAAGCCGCAGCCAAGCTGTACATCGTTCTGAAGCTAGCGCTGTTGGGCGGCATCGCCATGGAACGGGACGGCGTTAAGGGTTTCGACGAATCGAAGCATCCGCGCGGGCACGCAGGTAATCCGGGGCAATTCGCCGTAGCGCCCGAAAGCAGATCGGCAGCAGGCAGACCTCAGCCTGACAAGCCATCTTCTTCCGAACCCGGACGCCGAGGATGATAGGCAAGAGTCCAGAGGGCAAAGGTCAGAGGTCAAAAGTCAGAGAACGGAGGTCGAAGGTCGCTGATTTTACTGGCTGCCTTTGACACTCTTGACACTGCCGCTACCGCGTGGCCACGCATAACCAATCGCTCCCAGGTTTTCTTTTCTTTTGAGAGGCAATATGATCCCAATATCCGGGCTGCCGGTTTTTCTCATTCCCCAGCGCGAGTTGAAAGGCGGCGATGTGTTGGTTCTGGAGGTTCCGGAAAGCCACGATCCTCCCTCTTTCTCCGATAAGGAGAGACTGCTTCAGGACATTCGCACGCTGTTCGCTTGCTCCGACCTCCAGCTGTTGATATTGCCTCCCGGCTGCAAGTTAGAGATCTGCCAAGTCGGCAAGCGCATCGCCGAAGCCGATGCGGCGTCCTCTTCCGGCAAGCCCTTTTCTGAGCTACCCTTGTCGGCCACTGAGGACTCGCCCTCTCCGCGCCTTCCCTAGCGTCCCCGACCGAAACGTGTTATCTTCGAGAGACGGCGCGGCAACGTCGTTATCCTCGGAGAACTTCCCCATGCCGAAACCCGATCTGGAGGCCGCCGATCCGCACGCCATCCTTGGGGTGCGATCCAACGCCTCGCCGCAATCCATTCGCCGCGCCTACCATGACCTGGCCTGTATCCATCATCCCGACCGCAACGTGGGCGATGTCGATGCACCGCGGCGCTTTCAGGCCATCCACGAAGCCTACGCCCGACTGACCGGCAAGACCGTAGAACCGGACAACAAGGAGAATCAAGCCTACGGTCTCATCGCCCAGGTGTTCGCCATGTGTTTTCAGCAGTTCCTGGAGGTAGGGCGGCAGCCGCACACCCTCGATTTTCTCGATTGCATGCGCCAAGCGCTCCGGTCGCGGATCGTGTCCCTGGACGAAGCGCTCGGCAAACTCGCGGCCGTCGAATCGGCCTTTGCCCAAATGGAAGGGCGCTTCCACGGCGAGGCGCGCGATGCCTTCGAGGCCATGATTGCCCAACAGAAGGGAAACATAGAGAGGCAGCGAAAGACACCGCAGGCCGAGAAAGCGCTGGTGGAGCGCGCCTTGCAGATTTTGGACAACTGCCGTTTTTCCTGGGATCAGGCCAGCTCACAGAGGTCATCATCATCGCCAGTGGTCATCGTCAACGGTCATCGCTAGAGGTCAGAGGTCAGAGATCAGAGGTCAGAAGTCACAGGCCGGAACGAATCGATATGGGCCTCGACGCCGATCTCTGACCTCTGATCTCTGACCTCTGACCTCTGACCTCTGACCTCTGACTTCTGACCTCTGACCATCGGAGGGAACCGGAATGACTGTGACGGAAGCGGATTTCCTGCATGCGGTTCTCGCCAACCCGGACGACGATGCGCCGCGCTTGGTGTTCGCCGACTGGCTGGAGGAACAGGGCGACTCGGAGCGAGCCGCGCTCATCCGCGCGCAGATCGCACTGGCGAATCCGCCCTACAGCAATCTGACGGAGCAGACGCGGGCGAAACACGATCGGGCTTACGGGCTGCTTCGGGAGCAGGAAGCGGCTTGCTGGACGCCGGAAAACGCGGCGCGGTGGCTGCATGTACCGAAAGTCGTAGCTTCGCGTTGCTATTTCCACAGAGGGTTTCTGAGAGAAATGTCTGTCTTTATGGATGATTGGTTGAGTTATGGCCCGCATCTCGTTTGCTTAGCACCTGTGCAGAAAGTGGACCTGCTGGACAAGAAGCCCATCCGCTCACATGTATTCGCGCACAGAAGCGTCGTGCGATTCAGGCTTGTTCCGGAGAATTCCGCTGGAACCGGCGATCCCAACTCCCTTCCAGCTGGAATTTACCATCGGCTCATTCTCTGGGTACACCATTCTGATCCGTTTTATGCTTATTTCGATTCGCTGGGAGAAGCGAATGCGTCTGTTTCTCGTGCCTGTCTGGCGTGGGCCAAGGAAGCGTTCCATTTGCATGGCCCCGTCGTGATGCCTTAACCTCGGCGGTATGGCTTCCCGGATTTTATCCCCTGCCGACATCCTTTCTCCTCCGGCCCCCCGGCCGCGCAAGGCTGCGCCATATCTGCAGCGCGATTTCGCGCAAGCGCACGGCGGGATGCAGCGCTTGCAGGCCACGGGGGCCGAGATTCTGGAAAAGGGCATCGATACGGCCAGCATGTCCTTCGCCGCCGTCATCAGCACCAGCGACGTGGATCGCGTCGGCGACTCACTTTTGTCGCGCGGCTGCATGACCGAAGCCTACCGCTACAACCCGGTCGTTTTCCTCAATCACGAGTCGGAGAAAATTCCTCTCGGCGTGTCCGTGGACGACCGCGACCGCCTGTATGTCGTCCCGGAGGAAAATCGCGTTCTGGCCCGTTGCTTTTGCGTTCAGGGCGGCAGATGGGGACAAGACGCCGCCGACATTTTTCACTTGATCGTGGAGCGCGCCTTCAACGATGTTTCGGTCGGCTTCAATCCGCATCCCGATCCGCGCTATGCCCAGCGATTGGAGACCGGCGGCACGCGCTACGAGAAGTGGGAGTTGCTCGAGTGGAGTCCCGTCGGCATCGGCTGCAATCGCGCCGCCAAGATCATTCGCAAATACCTCAGCGACGGACATATCACCGGCAAGTCCCTGTCGCCGCAACTGGTCAAATGCCTGACACCGCTGGCAGAACCCAAGAGCGTGCAGGCCGTGGGCGGCTTCGATGCGGCCGCAGCCAAGCCCGTCGCCAAAAACAGCTTCTTTGCCGAGTGTCCGCGCGACGAGCAGGGGCATTGCCAAACGCAGGGACAAAGCGCTGCCGCTGCCTCTCCGCCGCCCGCACACGCGCCTTCCGCCGGCGCAACCCAAGAGCACCACAATTACCTGACCTCCGAGCAGATTCGCGGCAGGGCCGGCGACAAGCTGGAGGAATTGCGCGACATCAATCGGGAATTGCAGGAGATCCGCGAGGTGCTGGGCGCGCCTGGTGAAACGTCCTTGCAAGCGCGGCACGACCTCAACGAACGTCACTGGCAGCTTATCGAAGCCCGTCAAAATCTACTCGGACTCAACCCACACGAAGTGGCTTCGGAGTGGGATTTCCAGCAAGCCACGCAACCGCCTGTCAAGCCGCGACGGCGCAGGAATTGGGTCAAGGCGAAACAGAGAAAAGGAGCATCCGTGTCCAAAACTCTTACCGAGGAATCGCCCGCGCGGCAGGAACGCCCCGCCGAGTTCAACGCTTCGGGACGCCGCGATGAGGCGGAAAGCGGCGTGGCCAGGCAGGACGGCTCTTTCCCCATCCGCAACGAACAGGACCTTAAGGACGCGGTGCGCGACATCGGCCGCGCCAAAGATCCGGAGGGGGCGCGCCGGCACATCATCGAGAGGGCGCGCAAACTGCACCTGGAATCCCTGCTTCCCGCCGATTGGGACAAGTCCACCGGCGAGAAGAAATCCTTGACCTCCTCCAGCGGCACCGAAGGCGGCTATGCCGTCGGCGAGGGCGATCCGCACGCACGCACCAGGGAGGGCATCGCCGAGGTCATGGACCGGCACCGGGAGGGCGACGCGGACTACCAGGAGGCCCACTTCAAGGCCGAGACGGGCGAAGTGCATCACGTCGCCAGCGACAGCGCCACCCCCGAACACCTCGCGGCCGTCCGCGACGATCTGTCTGCCATCGAAGGAGTGCATGGGGTCCATCAGGAAGCGGAGAGCGGACCCCCCGAAGGCTCCGGCTACGAGCGCGTCTATCCGCGCGCCGAGAACGACGAGGCGAAAAATCAACGGCTGGCACGGATGAAAGCGCAGCTGGCCTATCACCTGGGGCGGGGCAGCGCCTACCAGAGTGTCAAGCTCTTCTTGACCAAGGAGAAACAAGACGCTCTGGAAACCTGCGTCCAGCACAAGATTCCCACTATCGCCCGCGACCATCCGGACATGGCCGACGAGCAGCGCGTCGCCGTGGCTTATTCCATGTGCGGCGAGAGCAAGGGGTTCTTCAAAGAAATGCCGCCCGGAGCCTATGCGCACAAAGATGCAGCCGACGGCAATCCCGACGCGCCTGCGCCCGCGCCTCCGCCTCCCGCACCTGTTCCCCAAGACACGAGTGCCGCCCAGCAGCCGCCTTCCCTGGAGCTGTGCCAGCAGGCCATCGAAAATATCGAGGCGTCGCTACCGGGATTGGAGCCGGAAACGCGCTCCTTCTGGGAGGACATCCTGGAGCAGATCCGCACGCATGGGCAGGAGCGTTATCCCGACGAGGAATTCGGCGGGGACAAGGCCGCCGCAAGCGCGGGCGACGCCGCCGCTGACCGCGCGCAGGCAGAGGCCGTAGTGGAAGCCTATCGGCGCACGCCGGAAGGGGCCGAAAAGCGGGCGCAAGCGGCGGCGCAGAAATCTCTCGCTGTGCTGCGCAAGGGAGATCACCCCGAGGTGATGGCGAACATCGCCGGTCATCTCCATCAAATCGCCGATACACCGCTGGGTCACACTTTTTCCAAGGCGGAAAAAATGCTCAGCCGGGAACACGCGAGATCAATGGATCGCCTTTGTGGTGCCGTCACAACAGGGATCAAGGCCGAAACCGAGGTTCCCGCCTCGCCCGGCGGGGAAAAGCCCGGCAAAGATCGCGTGGACGAGTCCGAGGAGGCCATCGAAAAGTTGTTCGCCTCTTTCTTATCCAAGGCGACTCCGACCGCCGCCGCGAGCGAAGAGGACGCGGCGCGGCTGGAGCGGCTCAGCGCCAAAATGACCAGCCTTTTCGGGCAGAGGTTTTGATGGTTGCTCTTGAGCGCAAACACCGTTCGGGCTGGCGGAGGCGGGCGCGTTCGCACGACCGCTGGGAGATGGTTTTGACGCTGCCCGACTGCACGGCCGGCGAAATTTGGGAGCAACTCCAGCGGCAAACCTTTTTGAGCGTGGCACCGGACGCGGAGCTTAACCGCGAATGGGAATACACCGTCACCGAGGGCGACGAGAGGCCCGCCGATTTCGTCGCTTCCACGGCCCCACTGACACAATCCTATCGCGATCGCATGATGAGAGGACAACGAGGATGACGCCAGAATCCAGACATCAGAAGGCCGATGGTGGCGAGTCGCCCACGATATGCGAATGCTGTTCGGCGGACCGTGAACCTTGCCCGACCGTTTCGGATCCGGCCATCTTGGGACCAATCGACATTTTCCGATGCGCTCGCTGCGGCAATGACCATAAGGGTCTTCTTTTTCACCGTCTGGACAATGCCTCGGACGAATTCAAATGGTGGGCCTTTTGCAATTACACCAACCAGCCGATTTTGCTGCGCGTGGCTGAGGAAGAGGAAGCAGAGGATGCCGCCGGAGGTCAGGAGAAAGAGGTCAGAGACCAAAAGCCGGAAGGCTGAATCCAGGGGTCCTTTCCGTGCGTTCCGACCTTTGACCTCTGACCTCTGGATTCTGGTAAAGGGAAATGAAACGCGACGCTTCTGCCAAGATACACCCCGATGACGGACTGCCCTACGCCGCCTTGGAGGAACTTTTGCGCCGCGCGCATTTGCAGCGCACCACGGGAAAGTTGATACTGCTCCTGGATGTGAACCAGGGCGGTGTGCGAGCCGTTCGCATCGGCACCGACGAGATTTTCAAAACCGGATTCGACCCGTAGCGGACTACGCGGCCTCTCTCTAGGGATCAGGCGCGACCCGTGCCCGGACAGAATTTCCTGTCCGCGCGCGGGTCTTTTTTTCCTACGGGAGAAGAGACAATGGCCGCTATCCCCATGTCCGCCGAAAGCCGCGCCGCCATCGAAAAGATGATCGCCGATGCCGTCGCGCAGCAGGTGAGCCAGAAGACCAAAGGCATCCTCGACAAGATCGAGCCGCTGGTGCCGGCGCTGGAGAAGGCGGCCGCCACGGCTGCCTCGCGCACCGGCATGTCGCCGCAGGAGGTCTTCGCCAAAATGGCCGGCGACGGCAACGGGCCGGCTTATGGTCTGTCGCAAGACGGCATGCTCATGCCCTTGGCCCCGCGCCGCGATCCGCGCCGTTGCAAATCCATCGGGCGGCGCAAAAACGAGGACACCGGCCATGTCGCCAGCTTCGGCGAATTCGTTCACCACAACTGGCGCGTCAACCAGCTCGGCGTGCGTGGGGGCGCCGATTCGCTCGAACAATTGGTGAAGATGGGCGCTTATACGACCCGTCAAGGCGATGACGGCAAGGTCGTGAAGACGGCCCTGGCCGAGTCGTCCGGCGTCACGGGCGGTTACGGTGTGCCGCCGCAATTCCTCCCGGAGTTGCAACGGCTCTCCATCGAATTGCAAACCCTGGGCGCTCGTTGCCGCCGATTGGCGATGGACACCGCCACTCTGACAGTCCCTTCTCTCGATCACACGACCGTTTACGGTGCCGGCGTCACACCGTTTCTGGGCGGCGTCCAGGGAACGTGGGCCAGCGAAACGGGCCTCATCACCGAAAGCGAACCCGGCCTCCGACAGACGGAACTGCGTGCCAATCAGCTCAGCCTGTTCATGCTGGTTTCCAATGTCCTCATGCAGGACCAGGTCGTCAACCTGGATGCGTTGCTGACGGAGCTATTGACGGAAGCGGATGCGTTCTACACCGATCTGGCCTTCATCCGCGGCAACGGCGCCGGGCAGCCCTTGGGCGTGCAGAACGCCAACGCCGCCATTCAGATTATCCGCCAGAGCGCCAACCACGTCACCTGGCAAGACATCCGCGCCATGTATGCGCGGATGATCTACAACAACCAGGAAGACCTGATGTGGATTGGCAGCCCGTCGGTGGTGGACGACATCCTGGGCATGAACGACCAGCAGGGCAGCGCGACCGGCATCGGCACAGGCCGCATGCTGTGGGTGCCTTACGACCAGGGAGCGCAGGGCGCCATCGACCGGCCCGCCGGCAAGCAGTCCTTCGGCAAGCTGCTGGGCGTGGATTTCTTCCTGTCGGAAAAAATGTTCGCCAAGGGCACGCTGGGCGACCTGATGCTCGTCGATGCCAGCAAATATCTGGCGGGCGAACGCATGGACGCCCAGATCGAAGCCAGCCCGCATCCGTATTTCAAGACCTACCAGACGGTCATCCGTTGCGTCTCGCGCCGCGATGGCCAGCCGTGGCTGTCGGGGCCGGTAACACTGGCCGATGGCGCGACCACGCAATCGCCATTTATCGTCCTGGACTAAAATAGCTACCCCCGCGACCGGAATTGCTTTCCCAGCGCCCGGTCGCGGTCCTTCCAAGGAAAAACGTCATGCCTCCCGCAAGCGAAACCATCCGGCCACCCGTCGCCAAGAATGGCCCCAGCGCCACGGGCGATCCTTTTTCCGACCCCGTGGCCTATTTGAAGGCGCACGGCTGGAAGCCTCTGGGCAATCCGGACTGGCCCACTTGCCTGTGGATCGATGAAACGCGGTCGCTTTTCCCCTCGGAGAAGCGCGTCGAGAAACTGGCCACCTTCTTGAAAGCCGGCCCAGGCGGCAAAGGCGCCATTTCCGAAATGAGGCAGGTCAAGCAGCGCGTGGCGAACGCGGCCGGCCACGTCGAGGAAATCCCGGTCCAGCAGATCCAGTACACGCCGGGGCAAACGCCGGTCGTCATGCAGGAGGCTCTCCTGCAAGTCATGGAAAAAGAACACCGCGACCGGCTGGAAGCCGAAAAAAAGAACCGTCCGCCTGCCTTGGCCCCTGTCGTTTGACAGGCGGTTCGTCGCCAGAGGTCAGAGGTCAGAGGTCGGAGATCGGAGGGCAGAGATCAGAAGTCAGAGGCCAAGGGTCGTGTCGGTTCGTTCCGACCTCCGATCTCTGATCTCTGACCTCTGAGGGGAATTGTGCCGTGATTCCAGGAAACGTACACGCGAAGGGAGACCGGGCCGGGCAAGCCGTCAGCCAGCAATTGGCGCGCTTTGCCGATGCGCGCAGCCAAGCCCGGCGCTCGCACGCGGGCGACCTGGGCGCCGGGGTCGATCCCTACCGCTGTCTGGGCGATTTTTTGCTGTTGGTTTCCGACCGCGACGATGCGCTCCTGGAAAAACGCTACGGCTCGGTGCGAACCAAGGCGGCCCTCTCAGCGGAGGGCGGCGGCGCGACCGGCGGTTACCTCGTACCGGCCACGCTCCGCGACGATCTCATGGGCGACCTGGCGCAGGAGGCTCTCATCCGCCCCCGCGCGATCGTGGTTCCCGTCACCAGCGACACGCTCGACTTGCCCGTCTGGGATGCCACGACGGCCCAGGGCAAAGGGATCGCGCCTTTCTGGGGCGGAATGCAGATGCAATGGGTGGCGGAGGCGCAAAACCTCCCTGAGTCGGAGCCGGCCTTGCGGCAACTCCATCTGCAAATGCACGAATTGGGCGGCACGCTGCTCGTGTCGGCCATCTTGCAACAGGACGCGAAGGGCTTGGAGGCATGGCTGCGTCTGGCCTTTGCTCGGTCGTTGGCGTGGTATGAGGACTACTCCTTCGTGAACGCGGCGGGGGCAGGCCTGCCGGTCGGCTTCCAGAATAGCGGATGCGCGATCTCCGTAACACGGGGAACGGGCGGTCAATATTCGGCCGGCGACGGGCAGAAGATGTTCGCGCAGTTTTACAACGGCCGCAGTCCCAGCGCCTTGTGGCTCCTGTCCGTGACGGCTTTAGGGGACCTAACGGCACAGGCCAATTGGCGCACCAATGGGCCGATGGAGCAATACGGCATCCCCGTGGTGGGAACACTCTATCAACCGCCGCTGGGGACGGCCGGAGACGTGCTGCTCGTCGATTGCGCGCAGTACGTCATCGGCGACCGGCAGGCGCTGGAAATTGCCGCCAGCCCTTACGCCGGCACGGCGTTTCAGAACAATCAGTGGATGTGGCGCATCGTCGAGCGGATCGACGGGCAAATGCTCCCGAACGCACCCATCACGGTGCCGGACGGCGCGGGCACGGCGAACACGGTTTCGCCGGTGGTAAAACTCCAGTAACCTCGACAAAGGAGAGGCCAGTCATGTACACGGAAACCATCGCCCAGGCGATCGGCGTCGTCGATGTCATCAATTCCCAGACCGTGACCAATACGTCGGTGTCCTCCAATGGCATCGACATGCGGGAGTGGCGGCGCGCCGCCTTCCTCATCCAACTGCCGTCCCTGGGCGCGGCCGGCACCCTCGATGGCCGCTTGCAGGCGTCCAACACGAGCAATTTCGCTTCCGTGACCAACATCCCGGGCACGAATCTGACTCAGATCACGACGGCCTCGACGCCCAACAACAACGCTCTGGCCACCGTGGAGGTGCGCGGCGACCAGTTGGCGCAGCTGGGCAACAACCTCCGTTACGTCCGCCTCAACCTGACGGGCGGCGGCAACGCCATCACCGTCGCCGCCGTCGGCCTCGGCAAAGACCCGATCCAACACCCCGGCAGCCAATACAACCTCAACTCCACCTTTCTGTCCCAGCAGGTGGTCTGCAACCAATAACCAGCGGTCATCGTCACCGCCATCGTCAGAGGTCAGAGGTCAGAGGCCAGAGATCGGGTCGCATCGTAACGACCCCTGACCTCTGACCTTTGACCTCTGACCTCTGACCTCTGACGATGGCGACGGATTTGCCCCCCACAGTCGCCGCCCCCTAGCATCGCTGGGAATCCAGCGCGTCCTCAAGGGGCAATGCGACCGTGGAACCCTTTGTTTTTGTGGCTGTACCGGCTTACGACGCCATCGAGCCTCGCGCGCTGGACGGCCTGTCCTGCGCTGCCAACCGCGTCCACTGGTATCGCAAGGTCGAATGCACGAGCCTGTTGCCGCACACCTTCAACCTTCTCTGGTGCGCCTGCCTAAACAATCGCTCTCTCGGCTTCACGCACTTCGCCATGCACCATGCCGACATTGAGTCTCCGCCCGACTGGCTGGACGTTCTCTACGACGAGATGGAGTTCGTACAGGCCGATGTCCTCGGCGTCGTGGTTCCCATCAAGGACCAGCGTGGCCTGACCTCGTGCGGGGTGCGCCAACGGTGGGGTTCCATTCGCCGTTTCACCATGCGCGAAATCGTGGACATGCCCCTGACCTTCTCCGCCTCCCACATTGGCCTCGTCGAGGGCGAAGAGTTGATGATGAACACCGGCCTGTGGCTGTGCCGCCTGGGTGCCTGGGCCGACGCCTTCCCCGGATTCGCCATCCTGTCCGGCGTCCATGCCGACCCGGACGGCACCAAGCGTGCCAAGGTCCTCTCGGAGGACTGGCACTTTAGCAGTTGGCTGGCCCAACAGGGACTCCGTGTCTTCTTGACCCGCAAGGTTGCGGTCAAGCACTATGGCAAGAGCGCCTACGCCAACGACGCGGCCTGGGGCACGCTGTCGCGCGATCCGGGAGACTAGGGAGCCAGAGGTCATCGTCAGAGGTCGGAGGTCAGAGATCGGAGATCAGAGGCCAGATGTCGGAGCGCCTCGACACGACCCTCGATTCTGACCTCTGACCTCTGATTTCTGACCTCTGGCGATGACCACCGATCTCCGATCTCCGGCCTCCGACCTCTGGAACCCTCCGCCATGCTGTCCGACATCCTTCAACTAAAGGCGTTCATCGGCATCCCGCTGAACGACTTGACGCAGGACGCCAAGCTGGGGCAGCTTTTGCAAGCGGCCGACGCCGCCGTCAAGAATTACTGCCACCGCGATTTCGAGACCGCGCTCTACACCGAGTACCCCTTCAAGGGCGGCACGCCCGATCTACCTCTCTTGCAGCGCCCGCTGCGTCCCGTTCTCCTGGCGGGAACCCTGACGAGCGGCTCGCCCGTCGTCGCCAACCTCACCGGCAGCGGACCCTACAGCACCGCGCAGCTTTTCCTGGGTCAGACGGTCGCCGTAACCGGCGCGGCCGCCGCCAATCTACGAACGGCGCTGCCGCCCTTCACCACTCTGACGGCGCTTACCGCGCCCTCGGCCACGCTGTCGCAAAACGCCACGCAGAGCGGAACGGTGCCGCTGATCTTCGGTCTGGACGTGTACATCGATTTCGCCGGCAACTACGGCTTCGGCTTGAATGCTTTTCAAAACGGACCCGGTAATTCCTCGCGTCTCTACGCGGGGCTGGATTACGCGCCGGAAGTGGATGCGACGGACGGCTCTTCCAAGGCCGGCTTGCTCATTCTCCTGGGGCAATCGGGCTACGGCGGAGGATTGTGGTCGCTGGCTCCCCTGGGTTGGGGCTTCGGCGGCATGGGCGGTTATGGGCCTTACGGCGGTCCTCTGACGCAATGTATGCCGCCCGTTTGGCCCACCTTCCCCGGCTCGGTGCGCGTCGATTACACAGCCGGCTATGGCGTGGGCGCCGCCGCTCCTCCCAACGGCAGGCTTCCGGCCAGCACCACGATCCCCGCCGATCTCACGGGAGCCGTCAACGCCGTGGCTTCCTGGATGTGGAACGCGGCCGATGCCGGGTTGGTGCAAACGAACAGCGAGAGCTACCAGGGCTACACCCGCGGCCTGGCCGACGCGGCGCGCGACGGTTTGCAAAAGGCGACGGCTCTGGGTGATACGAGGTCGATCCTGAGCCACTATGTGGAGGTTCCGATCTGATGCTCCCCGAAGTGGTCAAATATCGGATTTGGAATCTCGCGCTGCGCATGAATCCGCAGACGGCCGTATACGGGGTGCGCCAGGCTGCGGCCGCCCCAAACGAAGCCGACACATTCGTCACCTACAATCTTCTGCGCGTCACCTACAGCGAATTGACCTCGGGTCAATTGCTGCTCGCCAAGGCCACCTTAGCCGACGATTTCCGCATCTGGACCATTTACCAGGTCGATCTGGACCAGGCCAACGCGCCGCCTCCTCAGCGGACTTACGAGTTGACTGTGGAGGACGGAACGACATGGGTGATCGAAAAAGTAGGTACCACCGCCATGAACCAAGCCTTTCCCTGCTGGTGTCGCCTGAGTCGTTGAGGTCAGAGGCCAGAGATCGGAGGCCAGAGATCGGAGGTCAGAAGTCAGAAGTCAGAATCGAGGGTCATGTCGGGGCGATCCGATCTCTGACCTCCGATCTCTGATCTCTGGCGAAGACCTTTGGCGAAGACCTCTAGCGATGGTCTCTGGCGAAAACCTCTGGCGAAGACATCTGATTTTGGAGGGTCCGGCAGTGGCCGTTTCGCAATACTTGACGATTCTGGAACAGATGCAGGCCCGCATCCAGGGCTTGACGCTACTCTATCAAGGGAAACCCGTCCCCGTGGCCATCAAGAAGATCGCTCTATGGCTGGCGGGAATCGCACTGCCCCCGCTGCCCATCGTCCTGATTTCCCTGGACGACAAGCCCGAAAGCATTACGCCCTTTTCCAGCGAGGACGAAGTGCTTGTCAAATACAACACGGCGGTCATAAGCCTGGTGGCATCCAACCGCGACAACACGGCGAACATGGACATGCTTTTGAGTTGGCGCGAACAGGAACGCAAGCTTTTCCAGTGGGGATTGCAGCCCAATTTGTCAAATGTTTTCTTCGCCGAAGTCGTGCCCGATCCGCCTCTTCTGCGCGACGCCGCCTTCAAGAATTACGATGCTTCTGGTTTTGGCATTCGCCTGTGGAACGTCGAACCGCGCACGAGTGCCATCGCCTCCGTATAGGATGTCTTTGATGGGAGCCATCATCACGATTGTGCAAAACAATCCCCTTTCTGCTCGCGTCGATCTGCGCGACGTGGACGACCTGTCCCACGCTCGCCGCCTGCTGCTTCAGGCAATTCTTCCCTTCGTGGATAAGGACAAGGGCAGCGCACCCTCTCAGCCGGCACCGGCCGCGATCCATCTCTTGCGCGGCTATTTAGTCTCCTCCGGATGCAAGGACAAGGCAGCAATTCGGCGTTTGCTCCTCTTGACTCTTCTGCACATGGAAGACGAGGGAGAGGCGCAGCGCCTTTTGGCGGCCCAGCCAATTCTCCCCGCAGCAAGCGCTTGCTTCTGATTTGCTCAACCGCTGTTCCAAAACCTAGTGTGGGCGGTCGAAAGACATTCCTTTTCGACCGAGGCGCACCATGTCCGTAACGACCTTGACAACCGGCCCGATGTCGCTGTCTATCCCCTGGAACTATTCGGCGGCCAGCTACCCCACGGCAACGCCCAATATCAGCAGCCAGGGTTATTCGGGTCCGACGCTGACCAACGGAACGGGCGCGGGCAACGTCAACGTCCTCTATGCCGCGCAGTTGACTATCGCGGCGAGCGGTACGACCACCATCGACCTGGCGACTCTGACGGACTATTTCGGCAATTCGATTGCCTTCGTGCGCATCAAATCCCTCTACATCGAAAACAGCAGTCTGGGCAAAGCCTCCGCCATCGCCGTCGGCAACGCGGGCAGCAATCCCTTCGCGGGCATTATCTCGCCGGGCACCGCGACGATTTCGATTCGCAATGGGGCCTGTTTCTTCGTCGGCATGGCTGCGGACGCCACTGCCTACGCCGTCGGCACGGGAGTCAATTTGCTTATCACCAACAGCGATAGTGTCAACGCCGCCACGGTGAATGTCGTCATCTCCGGCTGCAACGCTTAATGCGCAAACAGGGACGCAAAAAGGAGAAGATCCATGGCCAGCTACCAAGCCGGATTCAACGTCAAAGGGCGCATCAACGGCGGCGTCTTTACCTTGGCCCGCTATGCCTGCAAGGATCTTGCCACCGACCAGGACGTGTCCAACAGTGAAGGCAATCCGGGCAATCCGGCCATACCCGGCGGAGCCAACGGCACTATCGAGCCGTCCGCCGAGTCGCGCATCGTCGGACTCCAGCACATGGAGGCCGACGTTCACAACGCCTGCTTCGATGCCATCGCCAATCCCTTCGGGACGCCAGGCGGCTCCAACACGGCATTCACGACGCCCTCGAAGATGAACGTTTCGCAGTTCATCAACTTACAGATTTTCCCAGCCGGCATCGCGGGTGTCTCCTGGTGGTCGCCCAGCTTTCTCGTTTTGTCCTCCAGTCAGGACGGCGACGTGAAGGCACTGCAGCCTGTGTCCTTCTCCGGCAAGTCTGACGGCTGGTATCAAACGCCTTACCAATAACAGAGTCTCGCCCTCTCAGAAACGCAAAGGAGAAAACCGTGCGCCCCACCGCCATCACCGCCGCCATCGCCCTCCCCGAAGCGCCGCGTAAGCCGTGATGTCATCGCCATCGCCATCGCCTGAGGTCAGAGGTCAGAGGCCAGAGGTCAGAATCCAAAATCCACCGGCTGTATCGGTTCGTTCCGACCTCTGACCTCTGGCATCTGACCTCTGACCTCTGGCCTCTGGCCTCTGGCCTCTGGCCTCTGGCCTCTGACCTCTGACCTCTAACACCATTGCCTGGAGAGAAAAAACCGCATGTCCGTAGAACTGCTGGGTCTCTGTCGGGATTTTGTTTTCGCTGGGCAGATTTACAAGGTTGCCCCGCGCGATCTGTTCATCGAGTGCCAATTCGCCCTTTGGGTCACGGCGGACGCGGCGCAGGATTTGGAGCGACTCCGCATGCGCGTGCCGACTGCTTTTTTCGCCGAGCAAATGCGCATTTTCAACGACAAGATCACCGGCAAGAAATTCAAATGGGGCAGCGAGGACGTGTATACGGCCAGCTGCTCCGAAGTGGGGCAGCGGGAGCTTTTGTGGCTCAAGATGAAAAGGGGCGAGGCCAAGGGCGGAGCCTTCATCCCCCGCGAAATGTTGGACACGATAGCTGCGGACGCCAGCGCCTACAAGGATCTGCTGGACATTCTTTACCGGCAGGACTATCCGGATTTTTTCGACAAACACGTCCAGGGGGAGGAGACGGCCCCCTCGACGACAGCGGCGATGTCCCCCGACATGGCAGCGCCGACACCGGTGACGGCCTGAGTATCGAGCATTGCATCGCGCTTCTGGCCGGGCCGCCCTACAACCGCACGCTGGACGAAATAGGCTGGTTAACCCGCGCCCAAATCCAATTTCTCTTCCTGTCTTGCCGTGACAGTCGAGGCATTCTCGACCTGGATCTGTTGCGAGCGGAGGAACGGGAATCGTCGGAAAAAAGCGAGCTGGACGACCCGTGGCTATCGCACCGCGCCCTGCGGCGCATGCAGGCTTTGCCCGAATATCTGATCGACAAGGAAATCCTGGACGGACAACGGCGGATGGAAAAACATGGCCGACACGGTGCAAGATAACACGGCGGCTCAGGACAAGCAGACCGAGGCGTTGCAGGAGGCCACGCGCGGCATCGATAAACTGGCCATAGAACTGCAACGCGCGGAGCTGGCCCAGCGCGATGCCATGATGGCGATTTTCAAGGCTCCCTACGGCCAGCGTGCCCCGGCGATGGAGGAATCGGAACGGGCGCGACAGTTGGTAGCTCGATTACAAGCTGAATTAGGCGCGGCCAAACGGGGCAAACAAAATCCGCCGCCTCCGCCGCCTCCGCCGCCTCCGCC
>VFSW01001909.1_pt1 | contig 31562 bp, 30 predicted proteins | sample 5358111 | NCBI WGS metagenome assembly VFSW01 (sample SAMN11554181, study PRJNA540505) | mine drainage metagenome | isolation source: sediment from site ElyBrook_90M | place: USA: Ely Copper Mine, Vershire, VT | collected 2017 | reverse complement strand
CACGAACCCCTTGGCGATGCTGTTGCCGACGATGATCTCCGACGAGCCCATCCGAAACATCCGCCCCGCCACGAGCTTCACCTGCGGCCTGAGCGGGATCGACGTCTCCTGGACGCCGCGGACGACGACGTTGGAATGGCTGGACGCCTTCCCAATGCCGCGCTTGGGGAGGGCGATCAGGACGACCACCTCCTTTGCCACGAGCCTGCGGCCGGCCCCGCCGATCGCCACCTGGGGCAGCATCTCCACGATCGATGCCTGCGTGCGGTCGATCCCGCTCATCACCTCCGATGTCGATCCCTTGCGGAAGACGACCACGTTGTCATCCGAGCCGGTCTCCACGAGTGTCTTCTGGAGCCCGGCCGCCATCATCAGGACGGCGGCGAAGACGAACACGACCAGCGCCATCCCCGAAACCGTCAGGATCGTTGTCAGCCTGCGCTTCCAAAGATTCCGCATGCTGTAGGAGAGGGGCACGGCCATCAGCCGATCCTCCGCAAGCCCTCGGCGATACCGACGCGGACCGCATGGCGGGCCGGGACGATCGCCGCGAAAAAGGCGATCAGGAAGGCGGCAATGAGGTCGAGCCAGAGCGTGTCAGCCGAGACGATGAAGATGGGGAAGTAGGTCGAAAGGGTTTGGCCGAAGGCCTTGGCCGCCGGAAAGGTCAGGATCATCCCGGTCAGGCAACCGGTCAGGGAGATCACGAGGGATTCGCCGAAGATCATGACCGCGATGTCCGTGCCGCCGAACCCCAGTGTTTTCATGATGGCATAATCGCCGATCCGCTCCCGGGTGGTCATGGCCATGGTGTTGGCGACGACCGCCATGATGATGAGGATGACGACGAAGGAAACCATCTGTATAGCCGTGACGATGGCCCCGCTCATGGCGATGAACCCCTGGTTGAAGGCCTTCTCCGTCTCGGTGAGCGTTTCGGCCAGGGAGTTCTTGAAGTACCTGTCCACGGCCAGGGCCACATCCGGCGCCACGTCCGGCCGGGTGACGGCGATCATGTAGAAACCCACCTGGTCCGCCCTCCCGGGTGAGAGACGTTTCATGGTTTCATTGAGGTAGTCCCAGTGGAAAAGAAACTGTGTTTCATCGACGGTCTCGTCCCGGCCCCGGTAGACGCCCCGCATGACGAAATCCCAGTTTCCCGGATAGATCGTTCCCTTCAGGGTGACCTGATCGCCGATCTTCCAGTGGTACCGCTCCGCCAGCTTCCTGCCGGCGACAAAGCCCTTCCGGTCGGCAAGGAAGGCCTTCTTCTCCGGCTCGCTCAGGACGAATTCCGGGTAGATGGCCATATAGGTCCGCGGCTCCACGCAGAAGTTGGGGAAGAAATTCTTCTCGTCGATGTAGATGCCGCCGAACCAGTTGCCCCAGGAGACCGCCTTCACCCCTTCGATCTGCCGGATCTTTTCGGCGTAGGAGATGGGGAGGGGGAAGATGATGGAGATCGCGTTTCGCGTGACGAGGCGGGAGGCCGACGCTGCCTCAACGCCGGCATACCATGCGCCGATCACCGTCCGGAGCAGGCCGAAGGCCAGGACCGCCACCGTAATGCCCAGGATCGTGAGCCCGCTGCGGAGCTTGTTGTGAAAGGCGTTCCTAAAGAGGATTTTGAGCTGGAGCATCGTTCAGGTATCCTTTGTCCAGAATCCTCATGACCTTTGCCCGCTGGGCCGCCCGGGGGTCGTGGGTGACCATGACGATGGTCTTCCCCATCTCGGCGTTCAGGCGCTCCATCATCGTCAGGATCTCCTCGGCCGAGACGCGGTCCAGATCCCCGGTCGGCTCATCGGCGACCAGAAGGGTGGGATCGGTGACGATGGCGCGGGCGATGGCGACCCGCTGCTGTTCCCCTCCGGACATCTCCTTGGGATAGTGATCCATCCGGTGTTCCAACCCCACCATGCGCAGGGCCATTTCACCATGTTCGAGTCGTTCCCGCCGGGAGAGCGCGGTCAGGTGGAGCGGCAGCTCGACGTTTTCGACCGCCTTCAGCACGGGGATGAGGTTGTAGAACTGGAAGATGAAGCCGACGTTGTTGGCGCGCCAATGGGCGAGCTCGGTCTCCGAAAGGGCGGTGATGTCCACATCGCCCACCCGGATCGTCCCGCTGTCTGCCTTGTCGATCCCGGCCAGGAGGTTCAGGAGGGTCGTCTTTCCGGAACCGGACGGTCCAATCAGCGCCAGGAATTCCCCCTCGGCGATGTCGAAGGTGATATCGTGCAGGACCGGGACGGCGAGGCTTTCCCGGTGATAGGACTTGGAGATATTCCTGATTTCTACGATGGGTGGTTTCGGTTCGGCCAAATCAACTCCCTTCGCGTTCAAGACAATTTTCGACAATCAACCGATTATGCTCCCAGGGCATTTGTGCCACGGGCTGTGGCACAAATGCCTTTTCTTCTTTTTCCACCATGTCACAACCTATTTCACAGTAGAGTTCAATGAGGGCCGCATTCAATGTGAGGGAAGCTTTTTGATTGGCAAGACTGATCCGCTGCTTGAGGTCGGAAAACCATACGATGTAATCGTGTGAGAATTGGATGTCAGGCATGGGCGGACAACTCTTTTTCTTTCAAAAAAATTTCTTTCGATCTTCATCTCCCGTCGTATTGCCGTTTCGAATAGAGATCAGCCCAACTGCAGAGAGTCGGTGCGCCTGGTGCTGGGGGAGACACAGTCGGATATTCGGTGATGTCGCCAATCGCACTTTTCACAAGCCTGATAAGGTAATAGTAGGCTCGCTTGTGTACTAGAATCCCTCTTCCGAGTATCTCTTCGAGACTTCTCTCGGTAACCAATTCGCAGCGGTTGATCGGCGCATACCATCCCACCCACTTTGCGTTCTCCGTATACGGGAACAGATAATGAGCCTTTAGAACAAGCGGGTCGAAGTCAGTGGGCCGGCCTCGGCCGTCCACAGCATGGAAGTAAAAAACACCCTTCTCTCTGCAGACTCGACAGGCGGCAGGCCGGATGAAGCCTTTTATGACGGCGGTATCATCCGCAGGCAAATGGCGCTCAATAGAACCGATGTACTGTTCAGGGATCTCTCTCACCTTGTGGTCTGTCGGAGCGGATCTGTGGATGTCGTATCGATGGTAGGTTTCCCGCTCACGCTGAGTCGCGCGGTCGCAGACGTGGTTTACGACCTGTGAAATGAAGGCTCGCAGTGCGGCGGTTCCGTCGTCCCCTTCTTCGACGGGCCGTATGCCGAAGGCGCCCAGGCCGGGGATGATCTCATGGAAGCCCTGCCAGTTCCGATTTTGCGTGCCCGGATAGAGAACATAGGCGCCGGCTGTACGGCGGATGGCGTCCTTGTAGGCATGCATCTTGAGGAGGTCGGCACGCCGGTACTTGCCTTCCTTCTGGGCGGCTTTGTCCTCGGCAAGGTCGGCGTCCATGGCGGTCTTGTCCGGGAACTGCTCGTCAGGTGTGCCGAACATACCGGGGAGGTCCTTCACTCGGTACTTCGCGTCGAAATGGACATGGACGATGACCTCCTGGCGCTCGGCCTCTTCCTCGGTGAAGCCGGAAGGCCAGAGGGTGAGGGTGTAGTCGGGTTTCATGCGCTCGGTCCAGGAGCCGGGGGCGGGGAAGTTCTTCTCAGGGTCGCCGCCGTTTGCTCGTGTGAAAAGGCGGTTGTAGGAGAACTTGATCTTCAGCCTGCGCCCCCCGGAAACGAACTCACCGGAGAGCGGGATGTAACGACCGGCCTTGAGGCAGAGGCCAAAGCCGTCCGCAGTGGGCGCGATGAGGGATTTGGCGGGGGGTTCGTCGAGATGGAAGGTTTCCGCGACGATCCCCAGCAACCGGAAGAAAAGCCAGTATTCGTATAGAGTGGCAACATCGCGCTTGCCGGCGCCGTACACGTCGGCCCCGCCCGACCAGCACAGGCGCGCCGCCATGTCAAACTGCAGCCAGGCAGCGAGGATCTCGCCGTATCCTCCCTTGCGCTGAAGAACGGGACTGCCCAAAGGCAGGAGGCGAGGTTCCGAAACCTCACGGAAAAAGTCGCGGCTGACCACTTCGGCCAGTTCCTCTTCCATGGCGAGGGCTTCCTCTGTGAAGCGCTCGTCCCCGTCGCGGCCGATGTTCTCCAGGCGTTCACGGATCTCTGCGACGAATGCCTGGAAGGTTCGGAGTGCATGCTTTACGAAGCGGTTCTCCGCCGTATCTAGAGTCTCCACATTCCTTGTGATGGTCACATGTTCCGGCACGGACGACAGGCGTGATGCGAGCGGGTGGCCTGCCGGGAGTGGCACGCGGCGCGATGCAGAGGCGATCTGACGGGCGACGGCCGCGGTAGGTTTGACGCCGCGGTTGATGGGGATATCACAGGTCTCCTGCTCCCAAAGACGGTGCGGCAGTGCAGTGATCCGTTGGACGGCGTCGCGGAACTTGCGGGAGGCCAGGGGTGAGCTGACGAAAGCAAAACGCTGACAGAGGGTCTCAGGGTCGCGGGTATCGTCGGGGAGCAAGGCGTGTTGCGCCGGGGAGCGAAACTCGAGCAGCAGGTCGGTGCAACGATCCGTTATGTAGCGGAGCATATGGCGGTAGTCGTCGCGATAACCGACTTTTGCCGCCCGGACCTCGACCTCGGCCGAGCCTTTTTCGCATTCGGTCACAGCGTCCAAGAGCGTGAAGCGCATGCGACCGACGTTGAGACCAGGTGTAATGCGCCCGCGGTCGCGGTCTTTCGGTGTGCGGCTGGGTCGGACAATTCCCGGTTCAGACCGTAGGCGGCATCCGGGCCGATCAAGATCGTATTCGTACGCGGCCATTTCCAGAAGCTGGACCCGGGCTTCGGCGTACTCCGCGGCGGTTTCGGGCGACTCCTCAACGATCAAGGGGATGGCCGTGTCGGAAGGCCCTTCGGGGTAGATCTCCATAATGGCAACAGGTTGGCCGTCGCCATCCATGAACTGAACCTTGAGCGATTCCTGCGCCACTGTCATGCCTCGGCGTAACTGGTGAATCCGTTTTGCTTGAGTCGTGCTTCCATGCGATCAAGTTTGGCAAAGCTGATAGGGAAGCGATCCTTGGTGACGATGGTCTTGAGTTCAGTCAACACCGGACTGAGTTTCGTCTTGGAACCATGCAGTTTGGGGAGCAGTTTCTGAATGATTGCCGCGTCCAGGGCGGAGTCGATGTGCCATTCCGCACTTGAGACTGTTGCGTGGAAGTAGACAAATCGAACTATCTCGTATACGGGGCGGTAGCCAAATTCGGCACCAACGAGTGCTAGTGCTGCGAATAGTCCTTGGAGGAGTTTTCCAGTTTCGGCTTTCGCATTTTCGCTCAAGTCATCCAAGGTAACGTCTTGTCTTGTGGCTTGTCCAACGAAGGCCTCGCCGTAAGCAGCTCCCTTCCCTGCAAGTTGCGAGAGGTCGACGGATTTTGGCCGACCCAGGAAGTCCGCAATCTCCTTCTCGGTTACAGTGAACTCGATGACATTGGCGCGGTCAAGGACTTTGGGTGAGAACATGTACGTTGTCTCGTCGACATTCACCGTTCCGATGATGAAGAGGTTATCTGGTAGTGCGAGTGTGGCTTCAACCGGGTTACCGTTCCCATCTATTCGAGGGCTGCCATCGTGTAGGGGTATTGGTTCGCAAGACTCAATTGCGGAGAGGATGTCTGCAAAGTAGCGTTCCACATGGGAAAGGTTCATTTCGTCTAAAATAAGGAAATGTGGAATGGCTGCTCTCGATGGGTGTGCGGCACGCTGAATCAACTGCATGGCTTTCATCGTCACGTATGATCCTGGTTGTCCGGCAATGGGGGCGCGAAGTGCATCAGGGTAGCCGAGGATATTTTCGCTGCTGGTCCAGTCAGCTCCGACGGGGATGACAGTGTAGCACTCAGATGCAGCGCGGGCCTTGCGGCTTTCGATTAGGGCGAATGCAACAGGTTTGTAGTGACTTTCAAGTCGATGAAGATACGAGATATACTTGCTATGGGCTTCGATCTTGTCTCGAAGTTCGCGTGCGCTGGTATTCTCGGGTATACTATTTGTCTGGATGTAATCGGCCCATTCCTCGACGATCGACATGGGCAAAGTAACTAACTTTCCGTCATCCCCAGAGAGCTCGATTATCCCAGTATTGGCTTTCACGATTGTGTAAGAGTTTTGAGCGCCGTGAATTCTAGTGCCAGGCGTGAATGGGTCAGGGGCGACTTGAGTGGGGGTTATCCATCGTGCGAATGCTTGGGCGAGTTTCGTTTTGCCGGAGCCGGACAGGCCTGTGAGGATCACGAATCTCTTGCTTAGCAGTGCTGCAATGAAACGAGCCGGAACTCCTTGTGGCAGTTGAAGACCGACTACGTCGTCTGTGGCTTCGGAGCGAAACGCTTCTGCTATTTGTTCGATGCTTCTGGGCGCGTCGTTTGGTTCGGGTCGGTCACTTGGCAGGTAGGCACTAGGCTGTGCTGGTGCGGTCTGAAAATCCGTAGCAGATAGTGTGAGTGTTGTCGGAGTCTGGCTTTCAAAAAGATGTGTTATCTCGTCTTGGCTTAGTCCCAAGTCTTTGATGAAGGCTTCTTTTAGCATGGGCATAACATCTTTGATTGCAGGGTTTGCCCCTGGGATCTTGGTGTCCAAGTCTGCCCCTCTATAGTACCAAATGGCGGCATCTGCCAGGGTAGGTTTGTTACCCTCTCGTTTCAGGAGTAGTGGTTCGATGTGGTTTTCGTAACCAGGCCGAAGACCGCCACGTCGTGGCCTGTGGCCTACGAGTTTTACGAGGTTTTGCCAGTTGGGGCCTGAAAGGGTATCTGCTGAGCCATTTGTGAGCATTTTCCGGGACACACTTTGCGCTATCCCGAAGACTTTGAAAAAGGGGGCAGAGGTGTCGGTCTGTGAGTTGGTGATGTTCTGTCCGACTTGCGTGCCGGCGACTTCGTGGATGGCGCCAGTGAAGTCGGGGTCTTTCATAGAGAACGGGATGGTGTCGTTACCCGCCCGTTTCAAAGCACGTTTCAGTATTAAGAAATCCGTGAAACCGCGTTGTGCCCTGGATGAGACGAGGCGATTAACCGCGTCGAGGATCGTCTGGGCACGAAGAAAGAGTGGCATAATTACCTCCTATATGATGGCGTTCTTGACAGCATCCCGCATGAACTCGCAGTATTCCCGCTTGATGTCGATTCCAATGGATCGAAAACCGTTTTTCCGTGCAACGAGAAGACTAGTGCCGCTCCCGCCGAAGGGGTCGAGGACAATACCACCTGGGGGGGTCGTGGCAAGGATTGGGATTCGTACGAGTTCCTCGGAGAAGGTGGCCTTGTGGTTGGCGCGCCCTTTTGAGATTGGGACGGCCCAAGTATCGAGGGGCGGCATGTCGGTGCTTCGGGTTGACTTCCGTCCAACAGCTTTCCTACTGAAATAGTAAAAGCGTTGTGTTACGAAGTGAAAGACGTACTCGTGTGACATGGAGCAGCGGTCAGCAACTTGATCAGGAATGGGGTTGGGTTTCACCCAGACGTTATCGTTCCGGACAATCCAGTCGCGTTCCTGCATTAAGATCGCAAATCTGTGCGGGATCAGGAGAAGTTGCTTGTTCTTGCACAGTCTACCGTCACCGGGGCGGTCTTGAGGGCGAAGGCCGAAACGCCTCGCGTTTTGTTTGTGATCTTTGCCTTTGTGTTCACCGCGTCCATTCCAATAGGTATCGCCGATGTTCACCCATAGACTTCCAGTCGTCTGCAATATGCTGCGTGTGGCACAGAAGGCCGCGAGGAGTTTATCTATATACTCATAGGGAGTCTGTTCGAGGCCGATCTGGCCCTCCACGTCGTAGTCGCGCTGGCCGTAAAATGGCGGCGATGTGACTATGCAATCTACGAACAGACCTGCATCCTTGAGCCACGTCAATGCATCACAGACGTCTGCATGAAAGATGAGGCAGTGAGCGTCCGCGTAGAAAGCCTTTTTCCGAAGTTGCGGACTCTCAAAAACTGCCTGGGAGGTCACGGCAGGTTTTTTGGCGAGGAGTTGTTGTTCCTTCGCTGTGATGCACCTTTCCCTTCGTTGTGCCTCCCCCGGGTGCAGGGTCCATCCTTGTTGAGGCGTGGTCTCGTTCTGTTCGTTGATGTTCTTCACTTCTGTGCGCGATCCTCGTCGTGATTCGGGTCTACGGTTCGTCTGGTGATCAGCTTTGCTGCTCATCAGGTTCTGGGTTTGTCCCAGTTTTCATTCATGAATTTGTCTGTGATCCGTTTGGCCTACCCTCCTCGGGCGGCACTGCGAAGAAATACGCCAAGGCCTCGGCCTGCGCCTCCCCATGGTTGTTCACCAGTATCTATATTCCTCCAGCATGGTTATACGGGATGGAACTATTTGCAGCCTTTCATTTCTCTTGATCTCACTATCACGATTTTCATTTCAAACATACTATTTCCATGAAAATATTCTATCTTCGGCTCGGGAAGACAGTCGGTTTCCACACGAAGGTAAAATATGCTGTCAAGATATCGCATGTCTCGATCCTCATTCAAAAAAATGCTCTGGAGATTCAGTATCAGCACTTGTATTTGAACCTCAGATTATCGTCCACTAAGGATTCAGTTATTCTCGGCAGGTCAGTTAATAGAACAAAGTGCCCAAAATAACTCAATGTTTCTTCTCTTTGCTCAACTCACTGTAAAGGTTTTTGGCTTCGGCGTATATCCCCGCATATTCTCTTGGTAATGTCTGTTGCGGTATCCGGACAAACATCGTTTCCAGAACGCTTTTACCGGCATCATCCTCACCCGCCATCCGGTAAAGAAGGGCCAGACCGTAATAGGCGTTGGGCACATTGCCGCCCTTGATGGCCTGCTTGAACAGTACCTCCGCCTTCTGAAATTCGCCTTTCTCAAGCATCAGAGCGGCGTAGTTGCAGGCCAGCATTGCATCATCGGGATGATGTTGAAGACAGAGGTCATAATAGAATGCGGCCACATCCAGGTTGTTTTCATTTCGGGCGTAAATGTTTCCGAGGGAGATTGCTGCACCATGATCAGCCGGGTTCAATTGCAGGACTTCCTGGAATACCTTCTTGGCCTTCTCGGTGTTGTTCAGTTCCAGGTATGCCTTTGCCATATTCCGGCGGGCATCAAGGTTTTCCGGTATCACGGCAAGGACTTCCTTGAAGAGGTTCAGTGCGTTTGCAGGCTGACCTTTTTGCGCCTCTTCAATTCCTTTGCGGAGTTTTTCCATGGCTTCTTTGTGCTTTTCCGGTGTTGCATCCCGGAATTCAATGTGAACCATTCCGCCGTCAACCACGATATCCATTACTTCTGCAATCACGCCATAAAGTTTCTTGATGCGCGCAATTACGTCCTGTCCGGTATATTCAGCGGGATCGAATCGCTTGCCGGGCGCGATCATAATGTCTTTCAGGGGAATGGATACTTTCATAATGCCTCTATTGCCTATCCCGGTTGTAAATAATTCGGAGGGACATCCTCAAATCCGCGCCATTTAAACCAATCTGATATATTAACGAAAGCGGCCCACTTGTCGATCATTACGTTGTCGCCTTCATGGCTGTCGGTGTAATTCTTTTCAGTGAGGGACGCAAGTTCCTTCCCTTTTCCGATATAATGGGTTGAGCTATACTCCCTTACGAAATTCCGGCCGACATGCAAACCGAGGATTCTGAAGAAGGCATAATTCATCACATTGGTTGCGGACAAGATTGTATGAGGGGTCGTCCTATGGACCGTCTCAGTGAGCCCCGTGATTGACTCGGAATGCTGCTTCTTCAGCGATTTCAACTGAAGAGGCCTCAAGGGAGGAAACTGATCATAAATCCACTTCTCGATCATGATGTCAGGCGGCAGGTTGGTCACCTGACGTATAAGCCCGTTGTACCAGATATCGATGACATGGGCTATTTGATCCTGCGAGAGAATATCGGTCAGCGCCATGATCTCGCTTTCTATTGTTTTGAGAGCATTGTGTTTTATCCGCGGGTCGCTGTAGGGCATCAGTCTCTGATTCTCCGGGCACTTGAAAATCCTGAAAAGATGCCCGCATTCATGGACAATCAGATGATTGATGATTTCGTCGTGTTCTTTTTTGTAATAGATGACATGCGACGGCATATCTTTTCTTGCCATCTTGAGCGCCGCATATGTCGTCAGATTCTCTGTCGGAATGAATTCTATCCCTTTCCCCGTTGCATTCTTGACCTCTTCAAGAACGGCGGGAACAGGGTCAATGAATTGTATATCCATGAGGCCTTTCCTTGCTGAACAGTCCCAGGGCCTGCTGGTATTCTTCGGATAGATCCAGGCCGACGTCCAGCTTCGGGTCAATTATCTTGAAGCCCACGTACATGTAGCTGACAAGTTGCAGCCCCGTGAAAGAACCGCCCATGGAGTCGAGCGTATATTTCTTGTCGGGGTTATTGATATCCATCCCTTGCCTGCCTTTCATGCCGATCTCGAAGGCAACCTGCTTGACCTGTTCCAATGTTTTATCCTTGAAGAATTGCAGTGCTGAAAAGCAGTAGAACATGGCGTCCGGTCTGAAACCTTTTGCCTTCAGGTTGATTTCGGCAATCTCTCTCCTGAAGTCTTTTGCCGTGTCGGCAATCTTTGTTGATTCATCCAGATCTATTGCGATCTTGAAATACTTCTCAGCCTGTTCGAGTCTTCCTACATGGAAATAAGTGTAGCCCAAGCCATATGCCGTTTGCTGGTCGTCCGGGTTGATCGCGAAAGACTTCTCAAGGCATTGGATGGCCTTTTCATAATCCTTTTCCTTGCCGTACAGACCGCCCAGATTCCTGAGAGCGTAGGGATTTGAAGGCTCTATCTCCAGAGCTCTCAGGAAATGATCCTTGGCCTTCTCATCGTCAGCAAGCCGTGCATAGGCAAACCCGAGCGCCACATGGGCATTTGAGTAGTGGGGATAATATCTTATACATTCAGAAAGGGTTTCTACAGCCTTTTCGGGTTCGTCCAGTTCCGAATAGCACATACCCAGATTGTACAGGATATCCTGATTCCCGGGATCGCTCTGGAGAAGTTCCGACAGCGCATCCTTTGCGCCCTCAAACTTGTGGGCCTTGATCAGCATCAGCGCGTAGTTTATGTCTTTCATCGTTGTTCCTTGGTCCTTCTTCAAATCTTGTCGAGTGTTTTTCATCTATATGGCAGGATTCATCCGTTTAAAGTTCCGGCACGACGATTTCTTCCGGCGGTATCCAGACAGCCTTGCCATTCCGCCAGACAGCGATAGGATTCCCCTGGCGCTTGTGCTCGGCCAGTGCCTCAGGAACGGCTTCTTTCAAGGCCATTTCCGCCTTTACCCTAAGAGGAAGATTGCGAACATCGTCTCTTATTTTCCGCTTCTGTTGTTTCACTACCTGGAGCTCCTCTCAATAATAGAAAACAGTTTATCATCAGTAATAGTCAAATTGCCACTTTCTTCATCTGCAATCAGGCGGGGCAAATGCGCAGAGTTATCAAACAACATCCATGAATCGAGCAGCGGTCCTGTAATGCCCCTCCATATATATTCAGCACAAAATCGGTTCGAAAGGGAATGCTCTCTTTAGTGGCCATGGTTTTATCCTTGTCCATTCAAAGGACGCTTCGCGGAGATGGTTCTTTGGCTGTTCCGTTTTATGGTCAATGATGACAGACCTGAAGCGTAAGGCGCTCTGCCGAACTGCACACCTTCAGAAGGCTGAGGAAATTTTTAAGGGTCGGGTTCCCTTTCGGACCGAGCATGCGGCGCAGGCTCTTCTCGTTTACCTGCAATTCCCGGGCAATATCAGCGATGGATCCGGTGGCGTTCAGGTAGTCGCGCAACAGCGCCTTGCCCGTTTCCATGTCGTCCATCAGGAAGGAATTGGTCGCCTCAACGATCAATTCTCCTCTGAAAGCCGGGTCCGACTTGACCCGTGCCATGACCGTCTCCCTGAAATTCCTTGTCAGCGGCATGTATTCGATCTCCCTCTACGGTTGCTTCTTCCTCTTTCGGTAATCCGTCCAGCGTTCCCTGGCCGTTTCGATATCCTGTGATTGGCGCTTTTTTGTGCCGCCCCCAACCAGGATGACCAGTTCCTCGCCATCCATGCCGAAGTAGACACGATAGCCGGGGCCATAATCCATTTTTCTTTCGTAAACACCGCCCCCGACTTTCCACGTTCGATTTGTTTCCCTGCCCCATTCTGATCAGGGCGGTTCTTCACGATATTGCCTTGAACACATCGTCGTCCGTAACATAACCCGCCGCTTTTGCTTTGGGGATTAGACGTTTCTTCATACGGTGGAATCTGTTCTCCCACAAAAATTCCCCCAAGGACTGTTTCACGATATCGCTTTTATTCCTTCCTGTGCCCTTGGCAATGGCATCCAATTCGGCGGCCATTTTCTCCGGCAAACTGACAGACAGAACGCTTCTCATATTGCACCTCCTGCACTACAATACACTACATCACTATAGTAACAAGTTGAAACCATTTTCATGGCTATTGCAGTTTTTCCATCTTTACCCCCAGGATCTTTTCGAAATCCCGGATGTTGACCGTGGCAACGGTATGATCAAGAGAAATGGCGGTGGCGGCGATGATGAGGTCGTGGGCGCCGACGGTCCACCCCTTTCGGGCGATGGCGGCCCAGATGCGGGCATAGATCCGGCCGACCATCAGATCGAAGGGGAAGACCGGAAAGGATTCGATCACCTTCTCCACAAAGGCCTGCCGCCTGAGTTTCCGCTCGTCCGTATCGGCCCGCTCGACGCCGTGCAGAAGTTCGGCCGCCGTGACGACGCTGATGCCGAAAGACTCTTCCGCCCGTCCCGCTATGAGGGCGTCGAGAGATTCATGACCGCGTTCGATGGTGATGATCGCCGAGGTGTCGAAGATTTATGCCTATGGATTTCCCTCCCCGGCGGGTGGTTGAAATGCGATAGCCTGTGCAATATCTCTCGCGAAGGCATCTCCATGGTCTTCGAGACGGGGAAGGTTGCGTATGATGTCTTTGAGGTCGGACAGTTTCCGCTCCTGCATGGAACCGGCCGCCGGTTCGATGGTCGCCGCCGGCTTCCCACCCTTCAGGATCGTGTATCGTTCTCCCCGGTAACGGATGCTGTTGAGCAGTTTCGAGAAGTTCCGGACCGCGTCGGTGACGGTGATGGTGATGGTTTGGGTCATTCCTTCCTCACTGCGAAATATAATTATCGAATTTTGTGATAATCAGGGATGGAAAGCAAGTTCTCTTTTGCACCGGAGGGGAACACTCACCGCTCGGCAACCTTGATCCGCGATCCATCCTTCAATCCCCTCGGGGGCTTCATGACGATGCGGTCACCCGCTTTTAGCCCCGCCAGAATCTCCACCATATCGCCGTACGTTTTTCCAACCCGGACCGGCGTCTCCCGGACCCGGTTTCCCTCAAGGAGATAGGCGAATGTGCTGCCGTTTCGGTCGATCAAGGCAGACCGGCCGGCGGCGAGCCGCGGCTTCATCTCCTCGGACGCGATCCTGCGCGGGAGAAAGGAAACCTTGGCGCTCATGTCCGGCAGCATCCGGCGGTCCTTGTCCAGAAAGCGGACCTTGACCAAGACGGTGGCCTTGCTGCGGTCGACGGTCGGCACAATCGCATGGACCTCCCCGCGGAACCGCTGGTTCGGCAGCGCGTCCAACTGGATATCGCAGGGCTGGCCGACCCGGATGGTGGTGATGCTCGTTTCCGAGACATCCACCTCCACCTGGAGGGAGTTCATGTCGGCGATCGTCACGACGGCGGCCTTGGCGTTGGCGGCGGCCCCGATGGGGGTGACGATGTCGCCGATGTCCGCATTCTTGGTCAAGACGACGGCATCGAAGGGGGCCCGGATCAGGGTGTAGTCGAGACCCGCCTCGGCGTTTTTCAGCGCGGCTTCCGCGGCGTGCACGGCGGCTTCCGCCGCCTTCACCCCGTCGCCGGCTTTCCGGTAGCGCGTCTCCGTCACTTCATAGTCGGACCTGGACACGTACTCTTTGGCAACCAGTTCTCTGTAGCGTTCATACTCCTTCCGGGCGTTGTCCTCCTCCGCCCTGGCCTGCTCACGGGTAGCGCGGGCGGCGTTCAGATTGGCCGCGGCCTGGTCTCTGACCGCGGATACATCGATATTCTCCATGCGGGCGATCACGTCTCCCTCTTTGATCTTGCTTCCCTCCTCCACCATCAGCGCCACCAGGCGGCCCGTCACCTTGGAGGCCACCGCGGCCTTCCGCTGGGCGACGATGTAGCCGCTCGCATTCAGCAGGGATATCGATTGGGAAGGATAAAATTGGGAAACGGTCGTCACATCGACGGAGACGGCCGGGACGAGGATGCCGCCGAAGTAAAGGCCGCCGGCTGACAGCAGGAGCAGGACGATGGCTACGATGACAAGCGGCTTCTTCCTGTGCCTGCCGGGTTTGATGATCTTCTCCGATTTTTCAATCTTCAGCTTGGCAATGTCTTCCGCAGGCATTGTGGGCTCTCCAGAACGGGGACGGGCATTTCTACCGGCTCTATTTGTGGCATTCCAAGCATTTATAACAGAACCCAATCGACTTTGCACGGAGATATCGGGGAGGCATACAGGGATGGTCCGGCTAAAGCGACAGGAATCCGTCGGGTGCGAGGCTCGTCGCAAGCATCACCATGTTGATGTCGCGATGCTCCTGCCAGGTGTCGCTTTCCCTGTTGGCGGATTGAAGCCAGAACGTCTCGATGTTCTCGGCGAGGGGGCGATACAGCATCAGGACGGCAATGGCCGGACCCAGCCGGCGTAGGTCACCGAACGGGTCCGGATACTCTTCCATCATCTCCTTTAATCTTCCGACGGCCTTGAGCCCGATGGAAAGGCCGAATTCCCTGAACGCGAGGCGGTAGCGGGCGGGAGAGGCAAAGGGGTCCTTCCCGGCAAGGGCGTTAAGGCCCGACAGGGAGGAAGCGAGCAGGTCCTCCAGGAGTGCGCCGTGCTCGAAGGGTCCGTCGAGGATCAACTGTCCGATCCGGTATGCATCGGACAGAAGCCCTCCCAAGCTCAGGGGATCGTCTGTCGTCCAGTCTCTGCCTTCGCACATGGCGGCCAGGTCGGCGATCTCCGCTTTGAGGTCGAGCTCGGCCGGCCGTTGCAGTTGGCGGCGGAGAGCCGCCCGAAGCTCGCAGCAGGTGATCAGGCCGTCGAGGGGGTCGTGATGTCCCATGGAGGGCACGAGCGGACGGGAGAGGTCGATGCTCATCTTCCAGTACATCCGTTTTCGGGCGCCGGGGTACGGCCGGTAGGTGAACCGGGCATGGGCAGTTTTCGCGAGCTCCACCGCCCAACGCAGGGACGCCGATTCACCCGTGACACGGCCGACACGACTCAGGGCGTGCATCCACTTCGTCAGATAGTGGTAGTACTGACCGTCCCGGTCCCATTCCAGCCGGTCGTCGAAGGGTTCGGCCGGTTTTCGCTCGTTCATGCCCTTCCCGATCCGGAGCCCGCCTGCGGTCGGGTGCAGCTCTTCCTCCCGGTCTTCAAGCCCGCTGATCCAGCCCAATCGCCCGTCATCGCCGCGATGCCGGCCGAGGATGCCGTGGACCTGAGCGACGAGGTCGAGTGTGATCTGCTTATAGCGCTCGTCGTTCGTTTGCCGGTAGAGCTCCTGGAAGTTGCAGACGGCAAACGCGTCGGTCCAGAGGTAGCGGCGCGGCGGTTTTGCGTCCGACGTGAGTCCGGTTGCTTCGGCAAACTCAAGCATGATGTTCCGGACCGTCGATAGGGATGCCTCTTGCTTCATCGGTCCCATGTCCAGATTCAGATCCGTGGAAGGAGCCGGGGGGGGGTAAGCTCGTTCTCCGCGCTGTCCCGAGGGCTGGGCGAACGCCTTTACTTCACGGCACCGCAGGCGATGCGGCTTCCGCCCCCGCCCAGCTTTTCCGGGAGGTCGGAATAATTGTCTCCGCCGGCATGGATCATGAGCGACCTCCCCTGCAAATCCGCCACTTTCAGGCGCGGCGCCAATACCGGCAATGAGGCCTTTCCCTCTTTATCCACGTAGAGGACGGGCAGGTCTCCCAGATGACCGTTTCCATAGGGACCTGCATGTTTATCCGTCTTGGCCGGATCGTAGTGCCCTCCCGCCGCAAGGGCCGCCATCGGCTTATTCCCCGACATCGCGTGGGCGCAATCGGGATTCTGGTGGACATGAAAACCATGGATGCCCTGCGGAAGATTGCTCAGCCGCGGGGTGAGGATGAGGCCGAATTGGCTGTCCGTTGCCGTGATCGTGCCGATTTGTTCGCCGATTCCCTGATCATTCACCAGACACATCTTGATCGTCTTTTCAGCGGCCGGGGCGGAGGCGGCATACGTCATGGCGATCAACACAAGAAACAGGATTCTGCGCATTTTCTCGTCCTTTCTGCGGTCGGTGATCTGTCCCTCCGATGGAGGAATGTATCTCATGATGGGGTACACCTTCCCGGGATGCAACGGGAATATATAGGTGGCTTGTTGATAGTGCATATCTACTATTTCCTTGACACGCCGGCGCGACCCGCCTATAGTCGGTACGGGTGAAATCCATTTGTTATCAACTGGTTGTATTTTGTATGCAGAAGCCGGCCGGCCGTTTTTTCCGCTGTATCGATTGGTATGGGATTCAGGGACCATGGACAATAAAAACACGATCCTGAAGAAAGACCGATTCCTGCGGATGATACGCCTGCTCAGGCGTTTTCGCACCGCACCGCTGCCGGTGAACCACCGGCATAACCGGGTCGAGTTCTTTTCCGAGGGAGCCGCCATGTTCCGCGCGCTCCATGCGGCGCTCCGTTCGGCCAGGCATTTCATCCTCGTCGAGTATTATCTGATCCGCAGCGACCGCACCGGTCATGCCTTTGCCGCCGAGCTGGCCGGTGCGGTCCGGCGGGGTGTGCGCGTTTGGCTGATCTACGACTATGTCGGCTCCATCGATACCCCGGCGTCTTTTTTTGACCACATGGCTCAGCAGGGGATCGAGTTGATCCCGTTCAATGTCCCATCGCTCCGGCGCGGCCTGCACTGGTTCGACCGGCGCAGCCATCGCAAGATGGCCATCATCGACGGTACCCATGCCTTCCTGGGGGGCTTCAACATCGGCGACGAGTATTCGGGAGTCACGGAAGGAGAACGGCGATTCCACGATGTGGGCTTCAACATTGCGGGCAACGCGGTAAAAGAGCTGGTGCGGCTCTTCCTGGAGACTTGGCGGATGGAGCGGGGGGAGGCACTCCGGCTTCCCCCCGGGGACGTCGAGACCGATCTCCACGCCCGAGCGAGCGGACGGGCAAACGTGGCAATCGTCAGCGGCGGTCCCCTCCAAACCCGGTCTGCCATCGGCGGCGCATTTCTCCTCAGTATCGTCTCGGCGGCGGCAGAAGTCATCGTCGTAACGCCCTATTTTGTTCCCGGCCCCCGCATGATGCGTGCTCTCATACGCGCCGCGCGGCGGGGCATATCGGTGCGCCTGCTGCTGCCGGAGCGCAGCGATGTTCCGCTGGTGCAGCTCCTGGGGCGCAGCTATTATGGACCGCTTCTCAAAAACGGGATCGAGATCTACGAGTTGGGGCGGGAGATCCTCCACGCCAAGGTGATGCTGATCGACGGCAAGCGGACGGTTGTCGGCTCCGCGAACCTCGACCAGCGCAGCTTACACCGTAACTTCGAGATTAACCTGATCATCGACGACACCGCTTTCGGCGGGCAGGTCAAGGCAATGCTCCGGAAGGATTTTGCCGATTCCCGACGGATCTTGCTGGATGAACATGAACGGCGAGGGGCGCTCATCCGTTTCCTGGAGCGGGTGATCGATCTGTTCAGTTGGTTTCTATGAGCCGAACCCTGTTGACAGGCGGGAGGGCTTTCCCTATACTGCCCGCCGATGAACGGTCGGCTGCCGCCGGCCTGCGCGGCTGGTGAAAAGGAGAGTGCGATGATTGCGGGTGAGATCATGCAGAAGATCCTCGATATTGTGGGGCCGGAAAACGTCCTCGATTCCGATCTCGCCCGTTTCGGCTATTCCTATGATTCGTCCTTCGTACCCCTGCTGCCGGCGAACAAGCCCGACATCGTCGTCCGGCCGTTGACCGTGGGCGAAGTGTCGAAGGTGATGGCCGTCGCGTACGAGCATGCGATCCCCGTCACGCCGCGGGGCGCGGCGAGCGGCCGCACCGGCGGCAGCATCCCCCTGAAGGGCGGGATCTCTCTCTGCCTGGACCGCATGACACGGATCGTCGAGCTCGACGAGGGGAACATGATGGTCACCGCCGAGGCGGGCGTCCGCACGATCGATCTGTACAACCACTGCGCCGCCAAGGGGCTCTTCTATCCGCCCGACCCGGCGAGCTGGAAGTTCTCCACCATCGGCGGGAATGTCGCCGAGAACGCCGGAGGGATGCGGGCCGTCAAGTATGGCGTGACGACCAACTATGTGATGGGCCTCGAAGTGGTCCTGGCCGACGGGACGATCCTGACTCTCGGCGGTAAGGCGATCAAGAACGTTACCGGGTACGACCTCAAGAGCCTCTTCACCGGTTCCGAAGGGACTCTCGGCATCATCACCCGGGTGACGCTGAGGCTCGTCTCCATGCCGAAGCGGCGCGGCACGCTGCAGGTGATGTTCGGCTCGCTCGACGACGGCTGTGCGACGATCCACCGGATGCTGCAGGCGGGAATCGTGCCGGCGGCGGCCGAGATCATGGACCGGGTGTGCCTTGAGGCGGTCGCGCGGCACCAAAAAACGACGCTCGACGAGGCGGTTCAGGCCTGCATCGTCATTGAGATCGACGGCGACAGCGACGAGGAGCTCGCGGCACAGGCAGAACGGATCGAGACCGTGGCGAATCAGTGCGGCGCGATCGGGTTCCGCGTCGCCCGGTCGCAGCAGGAGTCCGACGAGATCTGGGCCGTCCGGCGGGGACTCAGTTCCGCCGTGGCCTCCCTGGCACCCGATAGGCTCGGTGAGGATATCTCGGTCCCGCGCGATGCATTCCCCGAGGTGGTGCGCCGCATTCGCACGATCTCCGAGAAGTACGGGATTCCCATCGCTGTGTATGGCCACGCCGGCGACGGCAATCTCCATCCGTCGGTCCTCTGCAACATGAACGATCCCGAAGAGGCCGCACGGGTGCACAAGGCGGTCGACGAAATTTTTACTGCCGCCCTCGACGTCGGCGGGACGCTCTCGGGAGAGCACGGGATCGGCATCACCAAGCGACCGTACATCTCCCGGGCGCTGGGGGAAGTCGGTGTGAAGACCCTCATGGCAGTGAAAACGGCGCTCGACCCCAAGGGGATACTCAATCCCGGCAAAATCTGGTGATGGCGGAATTCGCACGCCTTGCCTCTATACGTTTTGCGAAGCCGCCTCATTGTGGATTAAAGGCTTTTGGATATGCGAATGAAGATTGGGAATCGGATCCCGGAAGCGCGCATCGGAGATTTTTCGGGGAACCCTGCCCCCGCAGCGAAACGGGAGCAAAGACGACTGTCTGAGCGCGTTAGCGCGAATTCGCAGAAATCAGCGGAGCGAAGCGCAGCTAATTTCGTCTTTGCAGCGAAGCGAGGAGGCGCAAGGTCGGAAAACGTCCGGCGCGCGGAGGGATCGTGATTCCAAAGATCTCGAAGGATAAAGGGGAGCAGGAAGGATGTCAAAGACAGCGGACGTGGAATTGCTCCGGAATGCGAAGTCGATCGTCAGCCAGTGCGACCGGTGCGGCACCTGCCTGCCGGTGTGTCCGCTGTTCGGAGCGAGGGACGTTGAAAAGTCGAGCGCGCGGGGTAAGAACGTAATCGTCCGTCTCCTTGCCGAGGGCGGTATCGAACCCAAGCCGGAGGTGCTCGCCGCAGTCAATTTCTGCCTGTTGTGTCGGGCCTGCACCGAGAACTGTCCGAGCAGGGTCAAGACCGACGAGGCGATGATCGACGTCCGCCAGTACCTTGTGGAGAGGACCGGCGGGATCGGTGCGAAGTACCGGTTGGCGGGCGGGTTGCTGAAGAGCCGCGGCCTGGTGAAGCTGGCGGCAGGTACGCTCGCGCTTCTTCGAAAGCTGGGCCTCGCCGGCGTCTTTCCCTACGGCATGGTTCCCGAGGAGTATACCAGGGCGCATTTCCTCTCCGCCTTTGCCGGGCCGGCCGCGCTCGGGACGGCGGCGCTTGCATCCGCCGTGAAAATCACGGCGGCGACGAAGGTGGCCTATTTTCGCGGCTGCGGCATGCGGCTGCTCTTTCCCGCGGCGGCCGCGGAGACGCTCGCGATCCTGGGGACAACGACCCGGGTCATGCGGAAGGACAACGTCTGCTGCGGTCTTCCGCACCTCGCCCACGGCATGCGCGACGAGTTCCTGGCCCTCGCAAGAAAGAACATCCGGCTCTATGAGGACGCCGATCTCGTCGTGAGCGACTGCGCCAGTTGCGGCGGCACGCTCAAGCACATCGCCGCCTGGTTCGCCGCCGATCCCGAGTGGAGCGACCGTGCGGGCGCCGGGAGGCGGAAGGTGGTGGGTCTGACTGAGTACCTCGTGGAGGCCGGCTATGCGCCGCGGCGGACGGTGGATGCCGCTTTCACCTATCACGACCCCTGCCATCTTGCGCGCGGCCAGGGGATCCGGCAGGAGCCGCGCGGCCTGCTGAGGGCGACCGGGAGGTACGTCGAGATGGAGGAGGCCGACACGTGTTGCGGCGGGGCCGGGTCATTCCATGTCGACTATCCCGACATCGCGGCGAAGATCCTCGCAAAGAAGCAAGCGAACATCGAGCGGACCGGCGCTGCCGTCGTCGTGACCGGCTGTCCCGGCTGCCTGATCCAGTTGAGCAAGGCGGCGAAGGCGAGCGATGGTAAATTCAAGGCAATGCACATCAGTCAGGTGATCTGAAACAGGGGAATCCGGATGAAAAAAGGAGGCGAGCGATTCATGAGAGGGAGAAGTTGTCTGTTTGTCCTATCGGTTTTTCTGTATTTCGCCGTGGTCCCGCCCGGCCGGGCGGATACCATCGATTTGAAACTGGCCCACTTCATGCCCGTGATGCATATCCAGCACCAGAAGTCCTTCCTGCCCTTTGCCCGGAAGGTGGAGCAACTCACCGGGGGAAGGGTCAGGGTAAAGATCTTTCCCGGCGGCACGCTGGGGGACGCCGCGCAGCTTGCCGATGCGGTTAAGTCCGGGATTACCGATATCGCCTTTATCGTTCCGACCTATACGACGGGCCGCTTCCCCCGAAGCGCCGCCTTTGACCTTCCGTTCCTCTTCGATGACGCGCTTCACGCCACGAAGGTCTACTATGACCTCTACGACGAATACATCGCCGATGATTTCAAGGACTACAAGGTTCTGTGGCTTTTGAGCTGCGGGCCGGGGCAGTTCCATTCGGTCAAAAAGCCCATCCGGACTCTGGAAGACCTGAAGGGGATGAAGATGCGCGCGCCTTCGGCACCCATGAGCAGGGCCTTCACCCTCTGGGGCGCCAATCCCGTCAGTATGCCCCTCCCCGAACTCCACGGGGCGCTGGAAAAGAACATCCTCGACGGAATGCTGACCCCGGCGAGCGCCATCACGGACTTTAAGCTTACGGACATCATCCGACATATGACAAAGGCGGATGTCTACATCTCCGTCATGGCGGTCATCATGAACAAGGAAAAATTCAACGCCCTTCCCGATTTTGCGAAAAAGGCCCTCGAGGAGGCGGGCGGCAAACCGTGGGGACTCGCGTCCGCCCGGGCGTACGATGATCAGGATGCGGACACGATCAAGAAACTCACCGCCGCCGGCAAGGTCAACGTTTACGCGCTCCCTGCCGGTGAAAAGAAGCTGTTCATGGAGCGGGTAAAGGTCATGGAAACGGACTGGATTACCGAAAATACTCGGAAGGGGATCCCAGCGGAATCCCTGCTGCGGGCCATCCATCGCTCCGCGGAAAAGAACCGATGAGGCGGCGGGAGCATCGGGAGGGGATACCCGGAGGGGGCCTTTCTGTCGAGCGCTTCAAAACCGTGGTCCAGCGGATTTCAACGTTCCTGAACCGGTGCGCCATGGGGGTGCTGTTGCTGCTGACCTTTTTGACCCTCGGGGATATCCTGCTGAGGAAGTTTTTTCACCGGGGGATCCTGGGCACTCTGGAACTCTCCGAATTCCTCATGACGACCATCGTGTTCTTTTCGCTCGCCCAGGGGGAGATCCTCCAGCGCAACGTCGACTTCAATCTTGTTACGAAACGCCTGCCGGCGCCGGCCCGCCGGCGGATCGACCTGCTGACCCGGTTCGTTTTTGCCTGCTTTTTCGCCCTCGTCGCGGCAGCCGTTGCCGTTTACGGCCGATCCATGCAGGCCGTGGGCGAGGTATCTCCGGACCTCCTCATCCCCAAATATCCTTTTGTCTACATCACCGCATTGGGATGCGCGATGCTCGCCATTGTCCTCTTCCTGCAGTTTCTTTCCTCCCTCTCCGAAAGGCGGCGACCATGACCTCCGTCGCCGTCGGCATGGCCGGCTTCCTGGCCCTGATTCTGCTCATCGGCCTGCGCGTTCCCATCGGCTTCAGTATGGCCCTGACGGGCTTCATCGGATTCGTTTCCCTGAGCTCCTTCAAGGCCGGGTTCTCGATGTTGGCACTCGCCACTCACAAAACGGGGGCCTCCTACGCCCTGACGGTGATCCCCCTCTTTGTCCTGATGGCACAGCTCGCCTCGCAATCCCGACTGGGGGCCGATTTTTATCGGGCCGTCCACCGCTGGGTCGGTTCACTGCGGGGAGGGCTCTGCATGGCCACCATCTGCGCCTGTGCCGGATTTGCCGCCATTTCCGGGTCGACGCTGGCAACCGCGGCGACCGTGGGGCTCGTCGCCCTGCCCGAAATGCGGCGGTACCGATACGACGATGCACTTGCCACCGGCTGTGTCGCCGCGGGCGGCACGCTGGGGATCATGATCCCGCCGAGCACGGTCATGGTCATCTACGGGATCATCACGGAACAGCCCATCGGGGCGCTCTTCATTGCGGGGATATTCCCGGGCCTTATCCTCACGGGCCTATTTCTGGCGACGATCTATCTGATGACCCGCCGCAGGCCGGAGATGGCCCCCCCAGTGCCCCGCTTCACCCTGAGGGAAAAGCTGACCGCCCTGAAGGGCACCTGGGGAGTCCTGGTGATCTTTGTTCTGGTGATCGGCGGACTTTACGCGGGCTGGTTTACGGCCACGGAGGCGGCGGCCATGGGAACTGTTGGCGTCCTCATCGTCACGGCCGTCCAAGGGCGTCTGACGAAAAAAGTGCTGATCGAATCCCTCCGCGAATCGACCCTCACGACGGCCATGATCTTTACGATCCTCATCGGGGCCAATATATTTGGCTATTTCATGGCGACAAGCGAACTACCGGGGCAATTTGCGGAATGGATTACCCGGCTCGGGCTGCATCGTTACGCCGTGCTTTCGATCATCTGCATCGTATACATCATTCTCGGCTGTTTCATGGAGGGGCTGGCGATCATGTTCCTGACGCTCCCCATCGTTTTCCCCGTCATCGTGGGGCTGGGCTTCAACCCCATCTGGTTCGGCGTGACGGTAACCCTGCTCATCGAGATGGGGTTGATCACGCCACCAGTCGGGATGAACATCTACGTGATCAGCGGGGTGGCGAAGGATGTCCCCATGGAACGGATCTTCCGCGGAGCCTTCCCTTTCTTCCTGGCGATGGTCGTCTGTCTCGTTATTCTGCTGGCCTTTCCCGAAATCGCCCTCTTTCTGCCGGCGGCCATGGCGGGATAACGATGCCGGGCGATGTCGGCGGAGAGGGCGGTCATTTTTCGGCACGATCTCGCGTGGCGTTCAGCAGAGTTTCCCTGATCGCCAGGCCGATCTTCTCCAGGGCGTAGGGTTTCTTGACATAGGCGCCGGCCCCCAGTACCTGGGCCTTTCTGACGCGCTCCGTTTCCGAAAAACCGCTGACGATAACCGTCTTCTGCAGGGGGTTGATTTTCAGAATCCGTTTGTAGGTCTCCAGGCCGTCGATCCCCGTGTCCATGATCATGTCCAGGACGACCAGGTCCACGGTACGCTTTTTCAGATAGGCAACCGCATCCTCCCCGCTGGAGACGGTATGAACCCGGTAACCGAGGCTGCACAGCATGCTGGAGGCCAGCTCCCGCTGCTCCGGCACGTCATCCACCACCAGGATCGATTCACCGCGGCCCCGGTACCGATCGGGAGCGATCGCCGGTCGATCTCCGGCCGGGTCCGTCGCTGTCGCCGGAAAGGAGATCGTGAAGGTGCTTCCTTGCCCGTCCGTGCTCTGCACATCGATGTATCCCTCGTGATCCTGGACCGTTCCCCAGACGACGGACAGCCCCAGTCCGGTTCCGCTCCTGCCCATCACCTTCTTGGTATAGAAGGGCTCGAATATCTTTTCGATGTCCGTCGCCGGGATACCAATGCCGGTATCGGAGACGGTCAGAACGACGTGATCCCCTTTCCGCACATCGTCGTGACCCCGAACGGGTTTGTGGAGATACCGGTTTTCCGTCCGGATCACGACCTCTCCCTCGCCGGGAATGGCCTCTGCGGCATTCGACACCAGGTTCATCACCGTTTTCCCCAGATGAACCGGGGAACCCCGGATGCTGTGCAGGTGCGGCGCGCAATCGGCCCTGAAGATGACACGCGGGTGATACGACTTCAGCTTTTCAAACTCCGGGGTCTTGAGATAGCCGACAATCACGTCATTGAGATTGACGATTTCGGATACCGTCACACCCCTCCGCGCCAGCGTCAGCAGGTCCTCGATGATTGCGGCGGCTCTCTGGCTTGACTGGAGGATGCGGGAAACGCGTCTCCGGGAAGGGTTCCCCTCCGGGATTTCCGTCAGGAGCAGTTCGGAATATCCGACGAGTACCCCCAGGACGTTGTTGAGGTCATGGGCGACGCCTCCCGCCAGGGTACCCAGAGACTCCATCTTCTGCGCCCGGTGTAACCGCACGAGCAGTTGTTTGTGCTCCTCCTCTTTCTCTTTCCGCCGGGTGATGTCCCGGCTCATGATCACGATGCCGTTGATTCCCGCATATTCGAGAAGATTGTTCCCCATGGCTTCCAGGTGGATCCACGAACCATCGCGCTTGAGGAATCTGAATTCGGACGACTTCCCCAGGTTTGCTCGTTTGATAACCTCGGTGAACCTCCTGCGGACGCGCGCGGCGTCGTCGGGGTGAACGAACTCAAAGGGTGATTTCCCGATGAGGAAGCTGGGGGGGTAGCCGAACATGCTATCGGCGGAGGGACTGTTGTAGATGAAAAGCCCCTGTCGGTCGTGAATCGAGATGACATCCGTCGAGGTTTGAATCAGCGCACGGAAACGTTAGTCGCTTTCCCGGAGGGCCTTTTCCAACCGTTGGCGCTCGGTCAGTTCTACGAGAAGCCGGGAATTGATCGTCGTCAGTTCGGATGTGCGCTGTTCTACCAGGTCTTCAAGGTGTTTGCGATATACGTGCAGTTCCTCTTCCGCCTTTACGCGTTCGGTTATGTCGTGAACATTCATGACAAAGCCGTTAACGGCCGGCTCGTCCAGAAGATTCGTGCCTACCCCCTCCAGCACGTGCTCCGAGCCGTCTTTGTGCCGGACGCGAAACGCGTTCGGGATGATGACATCTTTTGTCCGTATTGCCTCGCCGTAATCGTCGGCGGCTCTCGGAATGTCGGCCGGCAGGATATAGTCGAAACTGCTCTTTCCGATCAGCTCATCCAGCGTATATCCGAGAATGTGCTCGACGGAAGAATTGACATAGGTGATTTTTCCGGCACTGTTGGTAATGATGATCAGATCCGATGAGTTTTGGGTGATCGACTTGAAATATCCTTCGCTTTTGAGCAGCGCCTCCATCGCCCGCTTATACCTGGCTTCCGATTTCTTCAGCCCTGCGATCTCCTGACGTAATTCCGCCAGTTCAGCGGGGGGAGGTTTTGTCGCTTTCACTTCGTCCGTCATCCGAATCCTCCGGGCGTCTCTGATCGTCGCGCACTATACACTATTTTCTTTACATTAACATCCGATAAATGTGCAGCTTGCCGCCCCCTTTTTCTTGACAGGCACGCGGCCAGCCGGTATCGTAGCCGCGTCCGCCGGAAACACCAGTGCGGTACCTGTGCCGCCCCCGAAAAAGTCGTCACGCAGGCGAAAGCCGGGGTCCGGTGCGTATGGGGTTCAAAAAAATCGGAAGGAATAAGGAATATGGACATGCTGCCGGAAATCAAGGTTGTGTTAACGACCCCTATCGACGAGCGGAATGTGCTGAAGATCAAGGCGGTCGGCGATCGAATCAGTGTGGATCAGGTTTCTCCGTTGATTGTCGCGGAAAGAAAAGGTGATTTTTCCAACAAGGATACATTGACCGGCCTTCTGCGGCAGGCCGAGGTTATCTACGGCTGGATCCACCAGTTTCCGCGAAACCTTCTGGAACGAACCTCCCGCCTGAAATGGATCCAGGTCATGTCGGCCGGCGTGGATCGCCTGTCCGATGAGATCCTCAAGAGCCCGATCCGGATCGTAACGGCCAGCGGTCTTCATGGAACACCGATGGGGGAGGTGGTCCTGGAGATGATGTTGATGTCTGCAAAGGACGCTCCCGCCTGCCTGCAGATGAAGCAGACCAGGCAGTGGAAACGTTACACACCGAAGCTTCTCAAGGGGCAGACCGTCGGCATCCTGGGGCTGGGGAATATCGGGAGGGAGGTCGCCCGGCTGTGCGGGGCCTTTGGTATGAAGGTCGCCGGTCTCCGGCGGTCCGATGGCTCCCCCTTGACCGGAGTTGATCGTGTCTACCCCCGTGAGCAGATGCATCAGCTCCTGGCAGAAAGCGACTTCGTGGTCCTGGCGCTTCCGCTGACGAAAGAGACGCGGGGCATGATCGGCGAGCGGGAGTTGCGGAGCATGAAACCGAGCGCCTATCTGATCAATGTGGCGCGCGGAGCGGTTGTCGATGAAGGCGCGTTGATTCGTGCATTGGAAGAAAAATGGATTGCCGGTGCGGGACTCGACGTTTTTATCCAGGAACCCCTACCCTCGGAGAGCAGGTTCTACGATCTGCCCAATGTGATTTTCAGCCCCCACATCTCCGGTGAGATGCCCGATTATGAATCGCGTGCGACCGAAATCTTCTGTGAAAACCTCAGAAGATACGGTGCGGGCGAGCCGTTTCTGCATGAGGTGGACAAGGCGAAGGAGTATTGATGTATCGGGAGGATGATCGAGAGATTACCGTTTGGTCATGGTGAAGGGGGGGCTTTGGACTTTTTCTGCGCGTACATCATCCCATCAGCCGATGACATGAGTTTATCCAGAGACACCGGTGATTCGGGATCATAGATGGCGCTGCCCCGGCTCATGGCGAGCTTGTATTTTCGAGATTTTTGTTCATTGAATGCATCGATGTGCAGTTGAAGACGCTGCGAAAAAGCGTCGGGATTCAAGTCCGCGGCATCGATGGCAAGGACGGCAAACTCGTCACCCCCCAGGCGGGCGATGATGTCCGAGTCCCGGAAGGTGCGACGGATGATGCGTGCTGTATCGCTCAGTGCCTTGTCCCCCTCTTCATGCCCCAGTTTGTCGTTGATCTGTTTCAGGTCGTCGACATCGATGAACGCCAGCAGCATCTGCCGGTTCGCCCTGTTTGCCGCTCTGAGCTGCTGCTCCGCGAGGGTGATGAAGCCGCGCCGGTTGTAGAGTTCCGTCAGGGGGTCGCGGAGGGACATCTCCCGGATCTCCTCCTCCATCCGCCGGCGTTCGGTGACGTCCTGGACCACGGAGATGTACCGTCCGGTCGCTTTCCCCCGCTCCCAGAGCGGCGATATCGTGATGTTCACCCAGACGATTGCTCCGTCCTTCCGGACGTAGCGCTTCTCCAGCGTGAAGTGTCCGATTTTTCCGGCCATGAGGAGTGCGGTTTTTTCGTCATGCAGATGGAGATCCTCCGGATGGGTGATCGCCAGGAAGGTGGTGGCCAGCGTCTCCTCCGCCGTCCTGCCGACGATTTCGCAGAAGCGCCGGTTTACCGTGAGGAACCGGCCGGTTACGATGTCCATCTCGGCCACACCCACCGTCGCCTGCTCGAAGAGTGCCCGGAACCGGGCTTCACTCTCTCGCAGCGATGTCTCCGTCTTCTTGAGGTCGGCGAAAAACTGAGCGTTGGCAACGGCCCCGGCAATCTGCATCCCGATCTTCTCCGCCAGCCGAAGATCCTGCCGGGTGTAGGCACTGGGCTTTTTTGCCCGGAAGTGGAGGGTCCCGATTACCTCGTCCCGGGAGATCAGGGGGACGCTCATCATTGAGCGCAGCCCCGCCTCAACGTCGTTGACAAGGACCGGAAATCGTCCGGTCGTCTGTTCCGCGTCCGCCGGCCGGGTGATCATGCCGGTCCGCGTGCCTCGGAGAACCTCGCTCACCGATCCCTTGAGAGGAAGCGAATCCCCCGGTCTCCGTCCGGGCACATCCAACCCGGAAACATAGACGACATTCATCGTGTTCTCACGGGGGTTATGCAGGTTCACGCTCAGCCTGTCAAAGGGGATGAGCTTTCCGGTCTCGGCGGCAACCATCTCGTACACCTGATCGAGGTCCAGGGTGGAGCCGATCAGCCGCCCGATTTCGGCAATGACGGCCATCTCCTTGGCCAGCCGCTCGGCAGTCTCCCGGTTCCGGCGTTGTTCTTCCAATGTCTGCACGAAGGCCGTCACATCACGAAAGCTCCAGACCCTGCCGATGATTTTCCCCTCGACTCGCTGGGGTTGCGAATAGCGTTCAAAGACTCGCCCGTCCGTAAACTCTATGGTATCGAGGATTTCCGCCTCCGGATGGGCATAAAGCGCATCCACCTTTTTCAGGAAGGCATCGGGGTCTTTCAGTTGGTCCAGCACGCAGGCCAGCAATTGACGGTCGTCCGCCATTGAAGCGACGGTGTCGGGAATGCGCCAGAGGCTGAGGAACTTTCGATTATATGTTGCGATCTTCCCCCTTCTGTCAACGACGAGAATACCGTCTGCCGTTGATTCCAACGTGGCTGAGAGGAGCGAAAGGGTTTTTCGCAGGTCATCGGATTGCTTTTGGTCCGCACCGCGTCGTCGCGGTGAAGCCGATTCATCGACCACTGCCTGCCCGGTCATTGATTCGCCCGCCATGATCAACGATTTCTCCAGCTATTCTCTGACAGTTTAAAAAGCGATGTTTGGGGCAGACACGATTGGGATGGACAAGGGCTTGCCCTGACTCGGCTCCTTATGCCGTGAAGCCTGTTTTGTCAAGATAATTTATCGCCGTCAGGAGCGTTTCGGGGCGACCGACAATTCTCCGCAAGCTGCCGCGGAGAACTCCAATCCCGATCTGGGGAGGGTTACGGTGAAGACACTTCCCTCGCCCGGACGGCTCGCCACGGTGATCTCTCCCCCGTGGGCGCGGGCGAGGGCCCTGGCCAGGCTGAGCCCGAGCCCGATGCCGGCCTGCGAGCGGCTCTGATCACCGCGGAAGAACCGTTCAAAGATCCGGGGAAGATCGGCGGAAGAGATGCCGATCCCCGTATCCCGAACCGTGAGGATCGCATTCTGCCGGGTCTCCGCGAGCGAGACGTCCACTGCACCGCCGGAGGGGGTGTACTTGAGCGCATTGTCCAGGAGGTTGGCGATCAGCCGCCGGATCATCCGGGCGTCTCCCCGGAGATCGCAAGCGTCCGGCAGCGTGCAGGTCATCTTTAGCCCCCGGTCTTCGGCCGTCGTTCCGAAGAGCTCGCAGGCCTCCCGGACCAGTGCAGCCAGATCGATCTTGTCGCAGGCGGGTCTGTCCACGCCGGCTTCCGTTTTGGAGATCATCAGCATGGTGTTGATCATGTCCAACAGACGGTCGCATTCTTCGATGGCGCTGGCCGCCATGGTTTCGTATTCGGCAAGATTCTTCCCGGTGGTCAGGGTAACCTCCGCGATGCCCCGTATGCGGGTGATCGGGCTCTTCAGGTCGTGGGCGATATTGTCGCTCATCTCCCGGATCTCGGTCACCAGGGTCTGAATGCGGTCCAGCATCTGATTGAAGGTCATCGCCAGTTGATCGATCTCGTCCCCCCGTGTCTTGACGGGAACCCGTTTCTCCAGGCTTCCTCCCGAGACAATCTGCGCCGTCCGGGTGACCGCCTCGACTCCGGAGACCGCCCGGCGGGCCATGAACCATCCGACGCCCATCGCCACACCGAGCAGCAGGGCCATCGTGGTAAGGAAGATACCCCGGAAGGCCCCGATGATCCGCGCAGTGTTTTCCATCGAACGGCCCACCTGCAGGATGACGCCGGGACCGATCAGGGCATAGAGAACGCGCACCTGATCCTGGCGGGCGCGCAGAAGGATCGTTTCAAACACCCTGCGGTCACCGGCCAGCAGTTGTTCGACTGCCTTCTTGCGAATGGCGATATCCTGCCAGTAGGACATGCTCGACGAGGAAAAGGCCTCGCCGTTCGGATAGAGGAGGCGGAAAAAAACCTTCTTCACGCCGGCGGCTTGGGCTTCGAGAACGGCAAACGCCTCGACGGCGTCGATTCCGCGTTCCCGCAAGACCAGGGAAAATTGTTCTGCCTGCCCCGCCAGTTCCTGATCCGTTCGTTCCCGGAGCAGGGTGGTGATGAGCAGGTAAAACAAGAGAAAGGCGACAAGGGAGGTGATCGTGAAGATCCCCGCGTACCAGAGCGTCAGGCGAAAGGAGAGGCTATTCCAGAAACGGCTGGGTATCTTTGAGGACATATCCCACCCCCCGGACGGTGTGGATCAGCTTCCGGTCAAACCCCCGGTCGATTTTATCCCGCAGCCTGCTGATCCTCGCCTCGACGACGTTGGTTTGCGGATCGAAATTGTAGTCCCAGACATGTTCCATGATCATCGTTTTGGAGACGATCCTTCCGGCGTTGCGGAGGAGGTATTCGAGGAGCGAAAACTCGAGGGGCTGCAGCACGATCCTTTCCGCCCCGCGGGTCACATTCCGTGTGAGGAGATTGACGGTGAGGTCGCCCAGTGCCAGTTGCGTCGGATCGGAGGCGCCGCTTGCCCTCCGGATCAGGGCCTGCACCCGGGCCAGGAGCTCCGAGAAGGCGAAGGGTTTCGGGAGATAGTCGTCCCCTCCGACCTGCAGCCCCTTCACCCGGTCTTCCACCGAACCCTTGGCGCTCAGGATTATGACGGGGGTGTTCACCTTTTTGGCGCGCATGTTCGCGATAAGCGACAGACCGTCCCGGCCGGGCAGCATGATGTCGACAATTGCCGTATCGTATGGTCGGGACAGGGCCAGTTGCAGACCTTCCTCACCATCGGAGGCGTGATCCACGGCATACCCCGCGGACTTCAGCCCCTTGATGATGAAAGAGGCGATCTTGACGTCATCTTCGACCAGCAGAATCAGCATCGACACCCTCCGGAGAAGCGCTCCCGCCTTATTCTTCATACCACAGCGGAGGCCTCTTCTCCACGGTAATTGTCTGGTCGGCAGGGCTACGTCATTCACAAAGACAAATAATCGCCTTGATTGAAGAATAAA
>VFSW01001908.1_pt1 | contig 31562 bp, 26 predicted proteins | sample 5358111 | NCBI WGS metagenome assembly VFSW01 (sample SAMN11554181, study PRJNA540505) | mine drainage metagenome | isolation source: sediment from site ElyBrook_90M | place: USA: Ely Copper Mine, Vershire, VT | collected 2017 | reverse complement strand
GCCCGGTCCAGCGGCCCGAAATTGTCGCTGAAAGCCCCGATGCTGGCCGAAACTGCCAGAAAAAGACAGAGGACGTAGGCGAGCGCGTATCTCTGCGCATTGCTCGCCAGGCCCTTCACGGTGCCCTCGATGATGGGGTCCACGATCGTGCGGACACGCCACAAGACGATCAGGAAAATAAGCAGGATGACCAGCGGCCAGATAATGGAGACGTCCATGGGGAATCAGGTTTGAACTGCGGTGCGGGCGATTTCCTGCCAAATTGTGCCATCAAGGCAGCGGAAGGTGACGGCAAAAAACCGGGCGGAAGTCGTGCCGGTGGCAAGTGTGCCGGTCTTGCGAAAGTTGGTGCCAAAGGTGAGTGTGAAACTCGAGGCGCCGGAGGTGGTGACGCTGAAGGTGATGATGCGGCCGGTGCGCCCCCCGCTGGCATTGAAGGTGCAGGCGCCGGTCGGCGTGATGGTGATGATGTCGGTTGTCATGTTCACCGTCATCGTCCCGGTGGTGGCGGACGTTGCCGCCGTGGTCCCCGCCAGCATGGCATCGGTCACGCTGCCGGCCGAGAGCGTGATGTTCCCCGTGCCATCGAAGGCGGTTCCGTTGATGGTGCGCGCCGTGGTCAGGTTGGCGGCGCTGCCGGTCGTGTTTTGATTAAGGGTGGGGAAACCTGTCAGGTTGGCGGCGCTGCCGTTGGTCGCCAGTTTGGCATTCAGGGCGGTCTGCAGGTCGGTCTGATTGGCTAGGGTGCCGGTTACGCTGCCCCAGGCGGCAGATCCCGAGACGGTCAGGTCACCCGATCCGAGAACCGAAGAACCGTTGATCGTCTTGATGTTCGTTCCGGAGACGAGCGTAACCTGATTGCCCGTGGTGGTGGTGCTCAGGATATTCGTGGCGGTGTCGTAGGACATCCCCGAATAATTCACCGTGTCGCCCAGCAGGGACGCAGACAAGACCAAGCCCAGCAGCAGCCTTTTCACGATGACCTCCGGTTCGACCTCCGAAACGTAAGCCCCAGGCACCACAGCGCCAGCACGGAAACCGCTCCCCACAGCCAGCGGATTTCCTCTTGCTGTTGCTGGACGGCCTTGACGAGCACGGCGGTCAGCTTCTCGTCGGTCATGTAGTAATTTCCGTTCACGTCCTGGCCGGTGACTTCCGGCAGAAAAGTGGAAGTGTACCGCGCGCCAAAGCCGATGTAGTCCTGCTTACCCCACTTGGCCTTGTCCAAATACTTGAAGATGGAGGGCTGGAGCTTCAGCACGGTTTCAAGTCCGTAGGATTCAGGCAAGGGGCGCAGTGGTTCCTTGAGCCGTTCGTCGGACACCGGTGCGGAAAGAACCCCGGAAGCATCGGCAAGCACGGCGCGCGAACCAGTCCCGCCAAGGCCGGAAAAGCTACCGCCTCCCGTCACCGCGAGGCCGGTGTCGCTGAAATCCGCTATCGTTGCGGTGCCATAAACCGTCACCTTCTTGGCGGGCTTGCAGAAAACGTAGGTGTTATCGTCGCCTCCTATGCCGAGAAGATTCTGTGCGGCTGCGGCTGTAGTTACGCCTTGTAAATATACATTGTTGGTGGAAATCTTGACGTTGCTCGTCGCACTCAGCGTCGTGAAGCTGCCCGCTGCCGGCGTGGTCGCGCCGATGACGCCCTGAAAGCCGGTGGCGGACAAGGCGCCGGTCCCGCTGTTAAACGTGAAGGCGGAATTGTCGGTCAGCAGGCCGCCCGTGGTGGAAAAAACAACCCGTGTAGCCGTCAAACCCGAATCTGTGACTGAGGAAAAGACCCCCGCGCCTCCCGAGGGAGCGGCGGGAGTCACCTGTCCGGCTGTAGCCGTGTAGCCGGTAAGGATTGATTGCGCGCACAGCGCGCCTGCCAATCCGATCCCCAGTAGAGCGGTGATAATCTTTTTCATGTGGAAGAAGCGTCGTCGGTGACAATGTCCAACGTGGTCGTGGTCCCGGACTCGAGGATCGCCCGGATGACCGGCGGGCGCTTGTCGCCAGGATAGGTGATGATCAGAAAAGCCCCCGCGACCAGCTTGTAACCGGTCGTGGCGGTGGGGTTGGTCAGGCCGGTGACCGACCCACCGTCGATCGTCAGGCGCACGTTGCCGGACCCGTTGTTCTGGATCACCACCGTGTGCACGTTGGTGCCCGGGGTCAGGATGGTCGAGGCGGTGGCGGACACCGTAGTTACCTGCTTGATGACCGCCTGCGTGGGCAAAGCAGTCAGGCAGACGATGGCGATGAATGTGAACAGTCTTTTCATGGGAAGTTCAGTTATTATTAGTGACGGTGAATACGCCGCCGGTTGTTACGTTGATTGTCCGGCTGGCTGTGAGGGTGATGTTGTTGGCGATGACCGCCTTGGTCCCGGTGCGCGCGGATCCGATGGTGATGTAGTCGCCGGCCACCACCTGCCGGCCGGTGACGCCATTGACAACCAGAGTGTTCATCGTCACGCTCGAGTCCGGGTTGAGGTACACGCAACTGTTGGTTGAGGCCCCGGTCATGTTGATCGCCACCCCGGATATTCGTAGATTATCCCATGAAGCCGCCCACCCCGCGCTTTCGTCGCAGTGGATCCCGCGACCGAACACATTCACGTTCTGTGTGATCGACCCGCCTTGGACCAGCAGGTTTTGCCAGTCCGCCAGCTCGATCCCAGACCCTTGGGCGGGATTGATGACAACATTGTCCACTAACTCGCAGTCCGTCGTGGCGTAGGCGCAAATGCCATGCCCGGAATTCACCGCGGCATTCCGGATGGTGTTGCCGATGATGTGATTTCTGGACGGTCGGGCCCCGCTGGCGTTGTTCAGGAAAATGCCGGTCTGTTTGATGGTGTCGATCAGGTTGCCGACGACGGTGCAGTCGGTGACCCTTTCCAGCAGAATGCCGCGACCCCATGTCGTTCCCAGATCTGTGCGCGCGCGGCAAAAATTTCCAACGACGTTGATGTAGGTGCTGACCCCGCTGCCGTTGTAGCCAAGCGCAATGCAGTCGTCGTCGGCGCCATCCACCGTGTTGCCTTCGATAATGCTACGGGTCACATACTGAAAATTGATCCCGTCGGCGTAGCAGGCGCGCACAAGATTTCGGGAAACCGTAAGGTTGTAGATTTGGGTCGAACCGGAACCGGCAAAAAACGCATATTCGCCCGAGTTGATGATCTCGTTATCACAGAAGCTGGACGAGCTCGCGTCGTATTGGACCGCTTGGGCGCCGGCTGTGCGGGTTGTGCAGGAACCATCAAACGTCAGGCCGTAGGTGTTGACGTGATCCGAGGATGCGACCACCAGGACATGGCCGGGATTGCGCTGCTTGATGACGGAAACACCCTTGCCGTCCCCAGCGATCGTCAAACCAGAGGCGCCGCTGATACTGATGGCGTCTGTCAGGTAGGTGCCTGGTGGGAAATAGAGGAGGCCGTGGGCTGCGATAGCTGCGGCCGCTGCATTCGCTATAAACGACGTGTCGTTGGCGGAATTATTGCCAGCCGCGCCATAGTTTCGGACATTGAACACATTGGTCTGCTGAAGCCCTCCCGTCACCGCGAGGCCGGTGTCGCTGAAATCCGCTATCGTTGCGGTGCCATAAACCGTCACCTTCTTGGCGGGCTTGCAGAAAACGTAGGTGTTATCGTCGCCTCCTATGCCGAGAAGATTCTGTGCGGCTGCGGCTGTAGTTACGCCTTGTAAATATACATTGTTGGTGGAAATCTTGACGTTGCTCGTCGCACTCAGCGTCGTGAAGCTGCCCGCTGCCGGCGTGGTCGCGCCGATGACGCCCTGAAAGCCGGTGGTGGTCAATGCGCCAACGGTGCTTCCACCAGTAACAAAGTTTATGGGGATACTAGATTCCGAAACAATGTTAATGGAGTTGTTCTTGAGAAATCTAATGTAGCCAGTGCGTGTCGTATTGGCTGTATCCCAGAACTGCACAAAGGCGTCGTCTAGGGGGATGCGGATGTCCGTCCCGCTGATGGCCCCGCCCGTGATGCTGTTCGCGCCGGCCGTAAGTGGACCATCCAGCGTGAGTGTCTTGGTTGATCCCGTGAACTTTGCCACCCGGGTGTTTTTGCCATCATAGACTTCGGTGTCCCGGAACTGGGTCGTGCCTCCGGAATACCCGTCGTAATTCAGGAAAAGTGATGCCGTGGCGTTGGTCGCGGATTCATTGAGCTGATTGGCCTTCGCCACCAGGTTCCCGAGATAGGAATTGCCGGTGATGGTTTGCGCGGTCCCGGCGATCGTGTTCGGTGTGGTTGCGCCGACCGTGCCATTGAACGCGCTCGATGTCAGGGTCAGGCCCGACTGTGCGGCATTCAGCGAAAACACATTTCCCGCCAAGCCCAGGCCTGTTCCGGCGGAATAATTCTGGCTGGCGCTGAATTGCGCAAAGACAACCGGATCCGTCCCCAGGTTGGTCGGTGGCGTCTGGATGAACCAGCTGGTCGCGCCTTGGGTGGTCCCGGCCGCCACAAAGTAATAGTAGCCGAACAGAAGTTCGGCGGCGGTGTTGGAATCAGTGGATCTGGACCACGCGCCGGCCGCCACGTCGTAAATGCCATTCTCGGCCGGGGCCGTCTGGTTCTTGACCAGAACGCGGTTGCCCGCGATGACCGCCTGGCCGTCGATCGTTTGGGGAGCGGACAGGGTGATGTTGGCCGTGGTGGCGACGACCACCGGGGTGCGCGGCGTGATGCCCGCCGAAATGCTGTCCACGTAGGCCTTATTGGCAGCATCACTGTTTGCGGCGGGCGCCGCCAGACCGGTTACTGTTGCCCCGGTGATGGAACCCCCGGTGATGGCAACCCCGCTGGCGTTTTGCACCGCCATGCTGCCGATCGTGCCGGCCGCCACCCCGGTCAGGCTCGATGTCACCACATTGGATGCCAGCGCGGTTCCTGTCAGCGTGCCCGCCGCCGCCGGCACCGTGATTGCGGCCGTGCCATCAAAAGCCACTCCGTTGATGTTCCGGGCCGTGGCCAGGGCGGTGGCGGTTGAGGCATTGCCTGTCAAGGCCCCGGTGATCCCGCCGCTGACCGTCAGGGTGGTCAGGCTTTGTGCCGGATTGACGGAAAATTGGTTGCTGGCCAGCAGCAGCCCGGTCCCCGCGGTGTAGGTCGTGCCCCCGCCTCCACCACCGCCGGTCCCGTAGGAAATGTTGCCATTCGCATCAAACCCCAGGGTTTTACCCGCCCGGGCCGACCGCAGCAGCGTCCCGTCGATCGTTTCGCCCGGTTCAAAGCGCAGCGCCCGGCCGGTGGTTTCGGTGAGTTGCTGTGAAATTGTCGCCCCCTTGTCCAACGCCTTCTCGATCATCGCGCCAGTCAGGATCCCGCCGGCCGGAAAATACGTCAACTGGTTCACCGGCACGTTGCGCAGGATGACAATCACGTCGCCGGCCTGGACATTATGCGCGCCGCCCGTCACTACGACGACGTTGCCCGACTGCATGTTGTTGACCGAATTGTAGCCCCCGCCCGTGACCGTGTAGTCGGAATTCAGGGTCAGGATGACGGCCGGGTCGTTGCCGGTTCCGTTCGCGCCGAGGTCAAGGACCACTAGGTCTGACGACTGCTGGTAGGGAAAGACCACCGCCAGGGTCGCCGGCAGGGAGCTCGCCAGGTACGGGCCGGTGCGGTTCACCTGGCTGGAAATGTTCGCAGACAGCGGCAGCTGGGCGAACAGCAGGAACATGGCTATAAGCAGACGGAAAATCTTCATCGGACGCGACAAATCCCAAACAATACCGAGGTTGGATGTCCGCCGTCGGGTGTCCCGCCATGCGGGATCGGTGATCGGACTGGTGGGCGAGCGCCGGCCGGATCCGCTTTCGCGGGGTGTCCCCGGGCTCGGTGCGCACCCTTGACGGGGTTTCCCTGCCCGTCAAGCCATTATGGCGCAGCGGGGTCGCCCAGGGCCATGAACCGGCGCCACAGCTCGAGCCGCCAGGCCTCGGCGTGTTCCACCTTCACGCGGTCGATGTCATCAAGCGACTCCTTGAATTTCACGTCCTGTGCCCTCGATCCGGTCCATGGGCGGAAAATGCTTTGGTGCAGCCCGGCGGTGGCCCGGACCGCCCGCAACTGCTGTTCGCTGATGCCGCTTTCCTTCGCCGCCTCGACCTCGCCCGGTTTCAGTTTCACGTCGCCGGCCATTTTCTGGACCTCCTCCCGGGCCCGCGGGAAATCCGCATCCTCGAGGGCGTAGCGCAACTGCTGGTACTTGCTGACGGGGTAGGTCCCCCGGTCCTCGTTGTGCCCCTGGTCGGTTTCCCACTTGTTGGCGAGCTCGTAGGCGTCGGCCAGGGGGGAGTACCGGCTGACCTGGATGCCCTGGGAGGTCAGGAATTCCTGGAAGGGGGTGATCGTGCGGGCGCGGCCGGTGGCGGTGTGCTCCTGCAGCCAGCGGATTCCCGGCACCCACCTGGCCGAAATCGGCAGGATCTTGGCAAAGAATTCAGCCAAGGCCTCCGCGGGGGTGATCTTCTCCCCGCGCCAGTTGCTGCCGGTCAGCCCGTCGATCAGGCTCCCCAGCATGGGTGACATGCGCCCGGACACATACTGGTTGCGGCCACCCTTGGTCATCGTCTGTTTCAGTCCCTCGATGAACCGGACCAAATCCTCGACCTCGTTGCGCATGGTGTAACGCCGGCCATTGGCCACCACGACGAACGGTTCGTCGAAATGCGGATCCCCGTCGTCGTTGAGGGTCATGTTCAGGATGCGCGCCACCAACCACACGGCGCCGGCCGTGATGATGAAGGCATACGCCGGCATCCGGCCCGACCTCGATCCAGCGATGCCACGCAGGGCCTGGCCGTAGTTCCGCATGTTCGACTCCCAAAAGTCCGGCGCCAAGGCGGCGATGCTGAAGATATGCTGCAGGGTGGGGTTCCGGCCCAGGTCGGCGTAATTCAGGTGACCGTAGCGCGCGTTGACCTGGGTGGCGGTCAGGTAGGCGATGTCGTCCTTGGTCACCCGCCCGCGGACCAGCGGGTCCTTGAAAATACCCAGGTTCCGCTCGAGGTGTGCCTCGAACTGCTTCAGCTTCAGCGACGGGATCAGGTAGTGAAAGGTCAGGCCCGACACGAAATGGGTCAGGTCCCGCAGCCCGGGGATCATGCTGGTGATGCCGCCGAAGGACCCCAGGCCCTCGGTGAATTCATTCATGGCCTCCCGTTCGCCGGCCAGCATCAGGCCGTGGCGGACCGCGTATTGCACCCGGGGGTTGTCGGCGTCGACCACCGGTTTGCCCTTCGCCGCGAGCAACGCCAGCTTGAAGGGGTTAACGATGACCCCGGACGCCGCGCCGCGCTTCATTTCGTGGATGGCGTGGAAGGTGGAAATACCCCCCAGCATCGACTGCTTCAGGAAGCGGTTGGAGGAGTCGACCAGGCGCATGGCGTCCTTGCCCAGGCCGGCCAGCAGGCTGGAGGCGGGCGCCGCCATCCACTTGCGGAGCTCGGACCGGCCGACGGCGTTGATGACGTGCTTGCGGATGTCCGGGTGCAGGCCGATTTCGCCCTGCATGAAAACGTCCTTGTTCGCGGTCGGGTCCTTGCCGATCCACCACCACTTTTGAAACGCCGGGTGGTTGATGGACTCGTAGGTGACGCCGCCGTCCGGTTCCTTGTTTTGCTCAAGCTCGTGGATCTGTTCCTGCAGGTCCCGGATTTCGTCGGCCAGGTCGAACCGGCGCTGGATGGCCGCCTTGTCCTTGGGATTCGCCGGCTGGACCGCCTGGCCCACCTCGCGCATCCCGTTGTCGTCCTCCGGATGCAGCTTGCGCCAGCCGGGGTGCTCGTTCTCGAGGGTTTCCCGGATTTCCGCGCGCTGCGCCTGCAGGCCTTTCAGCCGCGGGCCCTTCCCTTCCATGGCCGCGCGCTCGATGCCCTTGGTCAGGGTGTTGTACCGCTTGATCAGCTCGGTGCGCACCAGGTCCTTGCCGGTGGGTTCGGTGACGCCGGCCGCCTTTGGGTCGAGTTCGGCAAACTCGGCGTGCAGGCCCTTGATCTTCTCGCGCAAGGCGTCGATTTCACCCTGGGCGCGGTCAACCTTGCGCATCTTGGGGTTGCTGATGAAGTTTGGTTCGGTGCCCTCGCCCGGTTGCAGGATGCCGTTGATCGGCACCCCCATGGCCTCGCCGGCATCGTTTTTGACGGTCAACAGGTCCTTGGCCAGCTGGCGGGTGAGGATCGCCTTGTTGAGCTCATGGTCATAGGCGGCCATGATTTCGGCGATGTCCTTGGTCCGGACGTTGAACCCGGCCCGCTCCAGCTCGAAGAAGTCCGGGAAGGTGCGTTCGCGGGAATACTTGAAGTTCTTGGCCAAGTCGCCGCTGAAACTGGCCTGCTCCAGGGCCCGGGAAACCGGCCGCTCCACCATTTGGGTGACGTAGTCCTTCAGGAAATGATCCTTGGCGATGATGTTGGCCTGCTCGGCGCGCTCGAACCGGGTGTTGTACCAGTCCCGGATCCACCCGCCGATCTTCAACTGTTCCGGGGTCAGGTTCATGGCCGCCTCGTAACCCACCTTGAGCCGCGGGTCCTCCGAGTTTTCCGCCCAAAACTGCAGCTTGTTCTTGTCGCCGCCGGCCGCCAGCCAGTTCGCCATGGCGATCCGGTCCATCCGCTTGGGCAGCGCCTGCATGACCCGGTGCACGTCGGCCAGGGTGTGCATTTCCGCCAGCTGGCGGTCCCCCACCCAGCGGTTGAGCACTTCCCTGAATCCCTTGAATTGCGGCAGAATGGCGATTTCGCGGGCCATCTGCTTCACGAATATCCCGACATCCCCGGTCCGGCGCCGGATTGCATCCAGCCAGTTTTGTGGGCCCGGTTGCCGGGTGTAGGCCTGCGGGGCTTCGTTGAGCAACCCGCCTTGGTCGCCAAACAGGCCCATCTGGTCCTGTTCGGCCTTCTTCTTGGCCAGGGCGGACGCCTCTTTCGCATCCATGATCCCGCTGAAGTCCGTGGCCTGCTGACCTTGCAGGGTAAAATCTGTGCTGCCTGTCTCATCGCCGCCTTCAAACATATCAGTCTGCTGTTTGGGTTCGGCCACGCCCTGACCGGGTTCCCTCAGATAACCGCGGGGTGGCATCAGGCTTTGGCTCTCCAGGGTGCGCCCGCCACCAAGGGCCGGAGCCATGGCGTCATGGAAGGACATCCCGGTGTCGGTGGCAAACTTGCCCACCGCCCGGACAAATTCACTTTCCCGGGGTGCAGTCAGACCATCCGGCAGGACCAGCATAAATCCGGTGGCGCCCTCGCGCACCGACCCGGCGCTGATGGCGCGCATCGCCCGGGTGAATTGGTCCTTGTCTTCCGCCCAGTCAGTCAGGCGCTCGAAGGCGGTCAGCTTGTTTTTGCGGTCCAGGTAAAGGATGTGGAGCGCGGTCGGATCCACCTGCTTCAAGGCGTTGAACAGCTTCTGGCTTTCCTCGGTGCGCCCGATCATGCGCAGGTCGCCGCGCTTGACGGTTTCCCACGGCGCCGGGGTCCCCAGGGGGGTCTTGGCGGCAACGTGCTCGCCCTCGGCAAGCTTGCCGTGGACCAGTGGGCCGCCGGTCTTTGTTCCCGGCGGGGCCATGCCCTGTTCCTTGTAGGAAAAGTATGTCTCCCCGTTGGTGATGACGTGGTCCACGAATTCCCAGCCCAAGGACCGGCAGAATTCGCCAAACTGTTTCGTGACCTGGTTGTCTGCAACACTCGGCGCTGGATCCCCACTGGGGTGGTTGTGGGAAATGATCACCCGCCGGCCGCCGCCCTGATGGCCGGCATTCAGTGCGGCGCGCTGCAGCATGTCGGTGGAAAGCAGGGCCTGGGTGGTCGAGCCAATGGAAAGGATTTCCGAATGGATGACCCGGTCACGGTTGTCCAGGAAGGCCACCTTGGTGGTTTCGACGAATGGTGAGCGCATCACCTGGGCGAGCATGGCCAGGTCCTTGGGGCTTTTGACCACCGCCCCGCGGATGTCCCAGCCCTTCTTCGGATCCCGGACCAGCTGGCCGATGATGCTGCTGACCCGGTCGCCAGCCTCATAGGCGTGCTGGATCTTGAATTTGAGGGCCAGCGGCCCCTCGAGCTGCGCGGTGGGCTGGGTCAGCGCAGATACGGCGCTTGCTCGTCGATCATCACCCACACCTGGCGCTTGCACCGGGTAGGGAATGGCGAGTTGCCCCTGCGCGGCCGCGAGCACCCGGGAGACACTGGCCTCGGCTTCAGGCTGGAGCGATTCGGGCGTGCGGTTTTTGCGGACATAGTCAGAAGCAGCTTTGCGTTGGACACTATCGGCTTCCGGGAAGGGAAAGGCAAACTGATTCTGGCGTTCGTGAAGGATATTGGCGTCCGCAGGGTTGAACGTGCCCCGGTTGCCGACGCTCTTAATCTGCTCCGGGAAAAACGCGACATAGATGGTCTGCTTCTTGCCGTGAACGCCGGCACCGAGGTTGCTGAAACCCTTCGCCACAATGCCATCAAACCCTGTCACAGCCTCGGTGGCCCGGTTGACGACTTCCGGCGCAACGCCAGACCCGACCATGCCGCTGATTTGGTCCAGGGCGGTCTGTTCACCTGTCAAACCATCGACGGCGCTTTCAATCACGGAGCCCAGGCCTTCGCTGCGGGCGTCACCATAGTTGGCGAGAAAACCGTCCTCGATGTCCTCGCCATTCCGCTCTGCCTCGAGCTCGGCCACTTTCGTCACCAGTTTCTTCAGGACGGCCGGCCCAAAGGCCGGTTCCTCGTAAGGCATCGGTTTCTTGATGTTGAGGTAGGAGGCAATGACGCTTCCGCCCGTGCCGTAGCCGCTGGCGACATCCTTGTTGTCTGTGAAGTAGAACCCGGCACCCTCGTTCCGTCCAACGATCCTGGCGTAATCGAAGGCAAAGCCTTTTTCAGTCAGGGCCTTTGTGCCATGATAGACCACCAAGGGCTTGCCTTCCGGGGTCACCACCGCGCTGCCCTTGAACCACTGTTCGAAGTTCTTCAGACGTTCCGCGTGCGACACGACCGGCGGCTGGGGCTGCTCCTTGCCGCCAAACGGGGCCTGCCCGCGCTCGGCCAGGTTCTGGCCGGCCATGACCGAGGGACGCATTTCCGGGGTGATGGCCAGGGAGTGGACAGGGTTGGTGACCGGTTCGTCGATGAATTTCCCGCCTAAATGCTCCGCAAGCGCCGGGGATCCTTCCGCAGCCATTGCCCCATTAAAAGGTGCCCCCATCTTCATGGCTTTGATGACTTGGCTGGCCTGCGCGTCCAGAGACACATTCCAGTTTTTCCAACCCTCGTGGGTGCGGGTTGCCGGATCCGCCCAATGTTCACGGCGCCGGGCGACCAGCTCCTCGACCTGCTGAAGCGTTGCGGTGCCCTTGAATGTATGGGTGTCGCCCGTGCCGATCTGTTCCGTCCCCACCTTCTGCCCGGCCTTCTTCACCACCGGCAGGTTGTTGACGACGTTGCGGAAGTCCTGGTCGTAGAGTTTTTTCAGGCCCTCGCCGCCGACCTTGAGCCCCTCGCCCTTCAGTTCACCATCCTCAGATTCCGCCAGTTTCGCGGCAACGTCCTTGCCAAGAACGTCCCCGACATGCTTCCCTACAAGGTCCCGATGGGCGAATATCCCGGCGTTGGGCGCATCACTGACCGTGCCGTCGTGATTCAGGTTGAACCGGCCCAAGCCGTGCGGGGTGTCCACGATGACGTGTTTTGTGGTGGACCCTTCTTCCGGATCCACCCGCACCATCCATTCGATGCGGTTCACCTGCTTGCTCAGGTCATACCGTTCCGCCTGCTGGTCCCCGGTGGTCCAGCCGATGGAGTCATAGCCCTCCTCAACCGCCTTGCGCAGCGCCCACTTGAAGGCGATTTCCCGCCAGTTCTTTTGGAACAACGCCGGCATCTTTGCGAATTCGGATTTCTGCGGCGCCTGAACCTCTTCCAAGAACAACATGCGTTTGCTATCAGGGGTGATCCGATCGTTGTGACGCAACCGGACGATGGGGTTAGGGATGGAGGAGTATTGGGAGTGACCGTCGGACCATGTCTCATCGCGCGTCACGGTCTTGCCGCTGCCGTAGATGTAGCCGCCCTTCGTCTGTGTGCTTTTTTCACCTGGCACCGTCAGCAGCACTTCACGGTAGCTGCCGGGTTCGGCGCCAGGGAGGGTGTAGTCCCCGAAGTGGGTTTCTGCTTTCGGTTGAGGGTGGTTGTCGTCCCATTTCGCCTTAGCGTCCCATTCCCTTTCAAGATTCACCTTTCGGAGTGCTGCGGCAATGGCGGCTTCTTTTGTTGGGTGCGCGCCTTCCCACATCCGAGCATGAATCTGGCCCGGTGGCGTGATGCCCCAACGCCTGTCTTCCGGGGCGTTCTGGTCCTGGATCAGGTCGTAGCCCTCGGGCAACTTTGTTAGCGGTTCCGGAGGGACAAATGGCTTTACAGGCTCAGTCTGTTTCGGGTTTCCCAGCGTCACGTCCTCAACCTTGACTTCATTCGCCTTCAGGTAGTCCAGCACTTCCTGCTTGGTGTAGGTCTTGCCATCCTCCAGGTCGTCGACGCCGACCAGGGCATATTCGTCCTTGTTCACCCCCAGCTTGGATTTGCGGATCGTGGCCTTCCACTGTTCGCCACTGGCCTTGCCCTGCGGGGACTGCTCGATCGTGCGGGTCAGGCGGGAGTAGAACGCCGGCCCGTAGGGGGCTTGGCCTTCCTTCACGCCACCCTCGGAGGAGCGGTAAAGCGTCTCTTCGCCCTTTCCGGTGTCGACCACCACATCCCAATTATCGAAAGACTGGTCCTCAAGCGCAGCCTTTTGCTCCCGCGTGAGCTTGACCGGTTCGCCCGGTGTCCCCTTGGTCAGAAAAAGTTGCTGCCGATTGTCGCCAGTGTAGCTGTCGGATACCACGCGTATCCATCCGCGCTTGTTGGCCTCGCGGGAAATGTCGCTCCAGTCCCATTGCGTGCCCTCGGGGGATTTCCAGACGCCGGCCGCCGGATCCCACGACAGATTGTGCTCCTGCAGGATTTGCTGCGCAGCAAAGTCTTCGTGGTCGCCGACGCGCTGGAATTTCCCCTGCGGATCCAGCCAGTATTTGTCGCCTTGGGTCAGGCGCTGGGTGCCGTAGGCGGCCTGCGGTTCGCGGACCTGGGATTCGAAGGTCGGGTTGGCATAGACCTTCTGGCCCTTCATCGACCCCGCCAGGGCCACCATCAGGTCAGCCGGGGTGTCGAATTGAAAACCCGCCTCGTTGGCCTTCTCGCGCAACCGGTCCAGGTCGACCCTTTTGCCTTGCTTGGCAAAGAAGGCGTTGGCGGCCGCCTTGCTGGTCAGGGTGTAACCGGCCCGCGCCGGCACCTTGACGCCGGCCTTGTTCAACCGTTCGACCCCGCGGGCGGCCACCGCCTTGGTGGTCGTCAAACTGTCGTAGAGGTCGCGGAGCTCGCCGGCCAGGACGCCGCCGTAGCCTTCGGGGTGGGGCAGCTTGCCTTTGATCCATCGGGACAGTTCCAACCTGTTGCCCTGCTCCTGCTGCAGGTTGGCCTGGTCGATCGTGCGCAACTTGGCCTTCTCGGCCAGCAACGCGTGTGCCGCCATTTCCGGGGTTGAGGCATGGTCCACCGGGTTCCCCTTGCCGTCCTTGATCGTGTAGGTGCCGTCCGGGTTGCGCGAAACCTTGTGCGCCGGCAGGGCGACGATGGCGCCGGCACCGGGGGGCTTGGCAGGAGCGGGAGCCGCCGGTCCGCGGCCGGGGGCCACTTCGCCTTTGGGTCCTTCGCGCCTTTTAACCTCATCCATGATCTCGTTGTAGGCCTTCGCATGCTCGTCATAAGTGGCGGCGGCATCGTCCAAGTGGGCTTGCGCCTCGATCTTGGTCAGGCCGGGATCATCCGCCATGAGGCTTTCCACAGTGGCGTTACCCAGGCCGACCTCGTCCAATATCCTGCCTGCGGCGTTCTTTGCCCCAAATATATCCCCAGCAGCAAGCCGTTGTTTGGCCGCCTCGTATGCCTGCTGTGCGTTTACCCGGAGATTGTATTTGGGTGCTGCTGACGCGGTCGGGGCTTCTGCCGGTGCAACCGGACCAGCAATGCCAGCAGATTCGCTTCGCGTTTTCGCGTTGAGTTTTTCGACGGCATCAGGATTGGGTTTGCGCTCGTTCCAGTTGTCCTGCAGCAGGCGGACCGCCACGTCGGGGTTCTTGGCCTGCTGCATCTGTGAAATCGTGTCTTCCGGCACTCCCATGGCCCGCAAGCCCGGGATGTTGTTGATCGTCTCCCGGGCGTGCGCCACATCCCGCAGCATCCCGGCGCCGGCCCCGAGGACGATCAGTGGAGCCAAACTGATCAGGGTTTCGGGCGTTGCGCCGGCCAGGTGCGCCCATTGGCCATCTTTGCCGCTCCATTTCACCCCCGGGATCGTGGCATCCATCTGGTGAGCCAGTGTCTGGACCGCTGGTTCGGTCAGCTGCTGGCCCACCGTGACCCCGTAAAGGACCGCCGCATCCACCCCGGAAATGAGTGCCCGGCGCTTCAGGTAGTCCTTGACGCTGTCCGACGTGATCAGGCCTTGGGCCAGTTTGGATGCCTTGGCCTGGAAAGCAGCGGCTTCACCCGGAAATTCCGAGCTGGCCGCCTTTTCGGCCAATTTGGCTGCGCGGCCCGCCACAGCCTTATCCACCAGGGCCTCGCCGGCACCCTCACCCATTGAAATCCGGCCCGCCACAGCCATCAGGGCGGTCAAAGGGATGGCAGCGAGCGTGCCGTAGGCGTGGGCGCTCTTGGGGTCGAATCCCGCGTCTTCAAAATGGGTTCGGGCCTCCTCGGCGAAGGTGGCCAGGTTGACCGCGATGCCGGGAACCGTCATCAGGGAAGTCAGTTGCGGCAAGCCCTGGGCAAAGGAAAGCATGCCCTCGCTGATCATGTTGGAGCCCTTCAGGGGGTCGAGCTTGCCCTGCGCCACCTGGTCCAGCATGCGTTCCGTCTTGCGCTGCTGCCATTCCGGCAAAAGCGCCTCCTCCCCGGGATTGGGGGCGTTGGGGTTGGGGTTGGCCGACCAGGCTTCCGGGGGTTTTGCGCCCAGGACCATGTCCCGCAGCCCGCGTTCCGTCGTGGTGCCAAACTCGGCAAATCCTTTTTCCCCGCGGGCGGCCGCCGCATCCATGAATGACTGCCCGTAGGCGCCTGGGGCTGGTTTGGCTGCCGCCATCTGCCGGGTTGCCAGGGCCAGAACATCACCAACGTCCTTTTCGGGCATGACCTGCAGGGCCTTCAGCGCAGTCTGCCGCAGTCCGTCAATCTCGCCGGTGGTGGCTGTGCCCGTCCGGTAGGCCGCCAGGTATTTGCCGACCGAATCAACCACGGCGGGATAGTGCTGGCCGGCTGCTTCCCACTGCTGCCATTGCTGCTGCGCAAGGTGCCGGTAGGCGTCCAGGTTCGCTGGATCATAGCCTGGTTTGCCTTTCATGTCCGCCAGCGCGGCGGTGAACGGGATTTTCCAGTTGCTCTCACCGGCCTTGAATTGGTCCCATAGTTTCACCCGCCCCTCGTCGATCAAGGCAGATTGCTTTTGCTGGTTGTCGAAGTGCTGCCCCACCCGGGTATAAAAAGCCTTGTTGTCATCGCCGGCAACCTGGTCCCACCCCATCTGCTTGGCGTAATTCTGGCGGTAGGCGTCAAGAATCGGGGCTATTTCGCTGACCGGTTTGCGGTAGGTGTGGGCCAGATAGGCGGCCGTGGCCCATTCCGCCTTGTCGGCGTCAGGATCCGGTGACGTGGCGAGCAGCTGGTCCATCCGCTGTTTCTGCTCGAGCGGCAGAGCGTCCCCCATCTTGTCCAGCCCGGCGAACATTTTTTCCATCTGGCCGTCTGTCAACGCCGGGGCGCCGCCATCGCCCGGCGGAACAAAACTGCCGTTCTCCCACCGGCCCGCCCGCTCCGGTTTGTCCTGGGCGTAGATCGACTGGTTGGAAAAGGTCGGGTGGTTCGGCTTCTTGAACGTGTCGGGCCAGTGGCCCGTGGCCGGATCTGGTTTCAGTCCCGCCTTGTAGGCGCCGCGCAGGTCATAATCCGCCCCGGTGTCCGTCGGTGCGGCCGTCTGTTTCCAGGCCTGAAAGGCGGTTTCTTCCGCCGGGGCGAGGGCTGTTTCGAACTCTGCCACCGGTCAGTCCTCCCGGTCCGGTTCCACCCACGCGCCCTCGGGCAGCCTTCCCGTCTGTGGGTTCACCGCCGGGGCCCACAGCGAATTGATACGCGCGCTGCGGTGGAAATTGTGGATGAATTGCTGCACGTCGGCGGCGGTGACGTTCTTGTTCTCCGGTTTCGCCAGCCAGGCGTCAAGGGCGGTTTGCACCTGGGCCCGCATCACCTGGGCCTGCTCGAGCCCCTTGGGGTCGGTCTTCAGCTTGAACTGCCCGTCCGCCCCCATGACCAGCTTGTTGATCTGTCCGTAGATGCCGCGGGAAAAATTCTCGGCGATGATCTTGTTTCCCTGCTGCGCCAGCGGGCTGTTGGTCACGTTCTTCGGGTCGTTCTTGTGCTTGAGCATTTCGATGGCGTCGGACGCGGCCGGGCCCTTGATCTCCGGGTCGTAGGCGGCGCGCGCCATCAGCGCGGCGTAACCGCTCTTGTCGATGTCCTTCGCGGGGTCGTAGGCGGCGATGTCGTTGTAGAGCGTCGCAAATTTCCCCGGGCTGAAGTCCGCCTTGGGCGGTTTCAGGAATTGCTTGGCCTGGGCCGGGGTGAGCCGTCCCTGCACCACCGCTTGGCGCACCTCGTCCGGCGGGACGTCGGGCCCGTCGCCGGCATAGAACGCCTGCTTGCGGTTGAAGAAGTCGGCGGCGGTGTCGCTGCGCACCTCGACCGCCATGCGGTGGGCCTGAAACCCGAGGGTGAGGCGGGCTTCCGGCGTCAGGCGCGGGAAGTTCACGTAGTTCCCCTTGGCGTCCTTCTCCTGCAGTGATTCCTCGGCGTGGATCGGGTCCGCCGTGATGAAGTTCGTGGCCGCGTAATGGTCGATCCGGTCCAGGTGCTTCAGGACCATGCCCTGGACCTGTTCCGGATAGGCGGCACCGAGGCTGATCAACGGCTCGAGCGCCGCCTTCACGCCGGGTTCATCCCCGTCCTTGGCCGCTTCGTCGGCCGCCAGGTTCGCCCGTTCCACCGCCCGGTTGATCGTCTGTTTGCGCGCAAGGGAGCGGACTTCGATCCCGTTGGCCTGGGTCCAGTCCTTGAAATGCGTGTCCAGCTGGCGTTGCAGCGCCGGCCCGGCGCCATGCTGGTCGTAAATCCCCTGCCGCACCTCGTCCGCTTTGTCCAACCAGTCCTTTTCCCAGTTGGTTTCGTCGGTCCGGCCCGCCAGGGAGGCATGGAAATCGGCCGTGGCCTTGCGCATCTGGCGGTCCGCATCGGACAGGATGCTGTAGTTGGCCACCTCCTGCATCTTCTGGCTGACGTTGCCCAGCACCTCACCCGCCTGGCCGATCGTGCCGGCCAGCCCCAGCCGCGCCTGGTTGGGGGCGTCGAGGGCGCCAAAATCCGCCTTCACGCCGGCCGGCCGCGTCTGGACGATTTCACTGCCGGGAACTGTGGGGATGTTGGCCATGTTCAGTAGCTGAAGCCCGGGGTTCCGCTGGCCCCGCCCCAGGTGACCGGGCCGCGGTCTGCGAAGGTCCCGCTTTCGTAGGCACCCTTGATGGTGGAAAGCATGCCGACACCGCCCCGGATCAGCCTGGCGGTGGCGGATGTGCGGATGGCGGATGCCTGGGCGTCACCGTAAAGGATCCCGAGCCGGGCCGCCGTGCGCCGCTGTTCGGCTTCCTGCAGGGCATCCACCCGCATCTGCTGCGCCTGCTGCTCGAGCCGTCCCGCCGTGGCCACCTCGACCGCCAGGGGTGAACCGCTGTTGAGCACGCCGGAAGTGGCGAAAGCCGCCCGCTGGCGCGAGGTGTAGACGGAGGCCGCCTTGCGCGCCTCTATCAGGTTGGCTGCGGTGTTCAGCTCGATCTGCGTGGCGGCATTTTTGTCCACCTCCGCGTTATAGGCGGCGGTTTGCTGCGCCAGAGCGGCGGACCGTTTGGCGGCCTTGTTCTCCTCATACATCCCGTAGCCCTGGAGGGCCAGGGAGGCAACGGTGCCAATGGCGGCGACGACGGCCATCAGGAAATCTCCTTCAGGGCCTTGCCCCACAAACGGTGGGATGGACCGGCGGACGTGATGTAGCCCATCCGGCCGATGATCCGCTCACCGCTGCTGCCCGGTTCCACCATGCTGAGGATGCTGACACATCCGGCTTCAAGCGCGACCTTCTCCGCGTGGTTCAACAGGACATGGACCGCCTCCGCGGTATCCCGGGAAAAGGCGCAGGCCGGGTTGGTCGTGATGAACTCCACCATCGCGAATTTGCAACCGGCGCCCAGGTAGACGAAGAGGGCCGCGATCCTGACGCCGGCTGCCTCGCAAAAATATCCCTTCGCCCCCTGCAGGAACAATTCCGGGACGGGCAGGGCCTTGTGGTCGGCCCACCATTTCTGGAGGGTCGCCAGGTCCTGCTCGAGGATGATTTCCTGAATGTTCATGCGCTGCCTTCGATGCCGTAACGCACGGTGGTTGCCAGCAGTGTGAGTGGCAAGGGATCATTGCCCTGGACCACGTAGGTTGGGTCCAGGCCTGGGGTGCTGAACGGTTGCACCACCTTGTCGCCGGTAAACAGCGGCGGCCCGGAACCGAGCGGGGTGGACGCCGGCCGGTATTGCACGACCGTCTCCTTGCCCTCGGCGTTGCCCACCCGGCCGGAGAGGGAATTGAACACCCGCAGGTAAAGCCGGCTCAGGGCCTTGGTCACGCCGATGAGCACGCCGGCCCGCGGATCCGCATCCAGGCGCATCGGCTGGACCGCATAGTAGACCGGCAGGCCGATTTGCAGGACATCGACATTGTCCGGCGCCGGGTCGTATTCCGCGATCGTGATCGTTCCGTCCGGTTGGACCACACACGGGCCGAAGGTGATGTTGCCGTTCAGCAACCCGATGACGCTCTCGCCGGCCAGGTGTATCAATCCGCTGATCACGTTGGTGGCGGGCGAGGTGACCGTAATGGCCGAATCGACGTAGATAGCGCGCTTGATGTCGGGCTGGGCCAGGCCCTGGACCGGGGTGTCGCCGGCCGTTTCCCAGTTCTCGGGGTTGAGCAATTCGACCGTGCGGTGACCGCCGACGCCGCGGGACACGGCCACCCACACCTCGTCATCCGACACCGCGGTGCCGTCGATCACGGCTACCGACTCAAAGAAGTGCATGCCGCCGCCCGGCCGGTATCCGGTGATGTGCCGGTGCCAGGCGAAGACTTCCTGCTCGAGCTGGTAGGTCATGCCGCACAGCGCGCCGGATTTCGTGGTCACCCAAATGATGCCCTGGTTGCGGAACAGCGGCTGGTAGTCGATCTGCACGACGCCTTTCCCGAAGAGGTGTTCGGACAGGCTGGTCAGGTCCGAGGACATGTATTTGTTCGTGTAGACCGAGAAAAGCATCTGTTGCAGCGTCTTGGTCGAACGCTGTGGGTAGATGACGGCGTTTCCGACCAGGGCCGGGGGAATGCCGGCCGCGCTGCCCCACGCCGAATGTTCGCCGGCATTGATGGCCTGCGGGGTGATCGGTTCGCCGGATCCGCCGAAGGCCCCGGCGCCGGCATTGATGATCCACTCGGCGCCGGCAAAGCCGCAGAACAGATCCACCTGACCTATCAGCCAGCGGATCGGACCGCGGCCGACGGCCGCCAGGTCAAAGGCGAAGGAGTCGGTTGCCTCGAGCTGGTCGCCCAGGGCGAAGTTTTCGATGTCGTTGGTCACGCTGCCCCAAATACGCTGCGGTTCATAGGCGGTGCCCCCGTAGATCATGCGCTGCTGGAAAGAAGTGACCGCCTGCGGAAATCCGCGTAGCACCGACCAAGCGCCCTCGCTCCAGATCAGCGTGGTGTTCGGCGACGGCAGTTTTGAGACCACCGCGGCCGTGGCCGCATAGGCGTTTGAAACCCCGGTGATCCGGACCAAGCCGTAGACCACGGCGTTCAGCGCGGTGAAGACCGCGCGCGGCGTGCCGGTGGACGAAACGTAGTTGGAGACGACCATGCGGAACAGCGCCGTGCCCGCCAGTTTCAGCTCGATGCTCCCATTGTGGTCCGAGCGGCTGGTGATCACCCGCACCGTGGCCCAGGAAACCCCCTGGTCATCCGACCGCTGCAGCGCCACATCCGCGCTCCAGGTCCCGAAGGTTTCGAACACACAGGTCCCGCTGGCCTCGATCGTGCCGCTGTCTCCATCCGCCGTGAGGGCGATTTCGACATAACTGGAGTTGCGCACATACCCCAGCTGGAAATACCCGCCGACCTGCCCGGCCTGGAAGATAGCTTCGAGCTTCCAGAAGCCGTTGGCCAGATCGGTCGCGAACAGCCCGCTGACATGGGACACGATGCAGGTGTAGACCGCGCCGCCGGGATTCACCGACTGGCCGATTTTGTAGTAGGTGGCGGTGACCCAGGCGACGGCATTCGCCGAAAGTGTGATATTGCCGGTGGTGGCCGAGGGTCCGATGAACACCCCGGTGACGTTCTGGTCCAGCAGCGCCGGGGTGATGAAATTCACCTCGGTCAGCGTCCAGTTGGTGTCGGCCAGGCGGACCAGCTTGTAGGGCGGATAACTGGGATGGACCAAATAGACGATGTCATTCACCTGGCAGGGCACGATGGTCCAGACGTCCAGGTCAAAGACCGACTCGCCGTTGAAATCGCGCGCGCTGTAGGGCGACGGCACCTCATAAACATCCTGCTTCGTCCAATAGGACAGGTTGGCGCTGGGCGGCGGCTGGAGGCCGGCATTCGGTTGCGTGCAGTAATAGATGTTGTTCGCATCGGCCGGATCCTCCACGAAGTTGCCCGCGACATAGGAACTGCCGTTGACCCACACCGGGGCTGTGTTCAGCACCACCTGTTGGCGGTTGGAATAGAACCGGATGTAGCGGTGCCCGAATTCCAAAATGAAGGAGGTGGTCGGGCTGAACTGGAATTTCATCAGGCGGATGGCATATTGGTAGACATCCGTGTCCTGATACTTGCCCCGGGCCTTGAAGATCGTCCCCGGCCGCCGTGTGCAGCCGCCCTGCTTCAGGGCGATCATATTCTGCAGCTGCCGGCAGGCCTGGTTGTATTTCGGGTGGTCGACGCGCGCCCCGAGCAGGGGGGAGAATTCCCCGCCGCTGTAGGAGAGCTGACTGTCAAGGCTCCGGGGCATCAGCTGTTGGTGGACCAGCGCCGCGACGTGATGAAGCGTGAATTGACGGCCGGCTCGAAGCGCCGGACCGTGCGCTCGCCCGCGTTCTTCTGCCGGGCCTTGTGCAGGGCGTCCTGATATTTGGCCTCGAGGGCGGCCGCGATGTTGACGTCGTCCTGGCGCCGCCGGGTGGCGATGCGCGCCGCCAGTTTCAGGGTCAGGCAGTTGGCCAGCATGGCATCATATACGGTGGTGTCCTCATTGTACTGGACGTACTTGATGACCGCATGGTCCTCGTTGGTGTAGAGGTTGATCCCGATGACTTCCCACTCCTCGACCGGGCCGGTCAGGGGGTTGTCGTTGAGGGTGGCGACAATCAGGCAATCGCCCGGCAGCGGGTACTGGTAGGCCCAGCCCGAGGGGTATTGCGCCGCCAGCTGGCCGGGGTCGAAGGGGTCGGCGTTGAACACGTCCGTCTGAAACCAGAATCCGGCCGTGAGGTCATTGACAAAAGAGGCGGTCGAGGTGTTGGCGATCAGGGCCTGGTAGAGTTGGCCGCCATAGGTGACATAGGCGCCGGCCGCGTACACGGTGGCGGGTGCCCAGGGGGTGGACGCCGGCACCGGTGGGCCCGGGATGATGGGGGTTTGCGGAGTGGCAGACAGGTTGACCGCGGCCATCAGGCAGTTCCAGAACGCGGCGCGCCCTACTTCCGAGAGCGTGATCTGCCAGTTGCGGTTGCAGTCGACGGTGGCGGGGTCGTCGGCGCTGTTCACATCGGCCAGCGGTTCGCAGCCCAAAAGTGCCAGGGCGGCGTTGAACAGGTCAACCTTTCCAAGGGTGGTGGGCATGGTGGTTTAAGAAAAAAACCCCGGCGGAACGCCAAGTGCCGTTCTCGCCGGGGCCTGTGACTATGACGAACCCAAGTTTTCGGCGCTCAGCGGTTGTCCTGGAGCTTGATCCGGAAGACCAGCACCTTGCCGGCCACGGGGACCGTCAGGGTGGAGAACTTCGCGGTGATCCAGACCGGATCGTCGGTGGTTTCGGCCGGGGTGATCAGCGCGGTGCCCCCGGCGAAGTTGACCGCCGTGGTGGCGGACATGTCCGCCGCCACGCTGATCGCCGCCGAGTACCGCGTCTGGTCCGCCGAGACGGTGGCGCCGACGGTGTCGGTGTCGCCGACCTGCAGGGCCAGGGTGGTGCCGGCCCCGTTGCCCGCGATGTTGGATTTCACCGGGTCCACGATCGTGCCCATGCCGACCAGGGCGACATTGATGATGTCGTTCTGGACTTCATTGCCGGTCAACGTGTAGACGGCGGTGATTTCCGACCCGGTGCCAAGTTCCTTCACGGGGTCATTGAACTGCCCGGGCTGGGTCGTGAGACCGCCGCCGGGGAAGTTGTAACCGTCGCGCTGGTTGGCGGCGATGTCTGTGTAGAGAGTGCTCATGTTGTTTTTCGTTCCTTGTTTTAAGGGTTGTGACGCACCTTACACCGTCTCGTCGCAAGCGACGGACACGACGCCGGCCTCTTCCATGCGGGTCGCATCGGCCAGGAAGACCGTGCGGACCTGGATGGCATGGGACTGGTCGGGGAGGATGTCGATGTGCGTCCGCTGGTCCTCGCCGATGCCCATCAGGAGGAATTCCTTCTGGTAGGCGATGCAGCTGCGGACGCCGGAGGTGACCGGCAGCAGCTGGGTGCGGATGAAGCGGTAGCCCATGAACTCCTCGATGCGCCCCTTGAAGAGCGCGCGGATCTCGTTGTAGAGAACGCTGTTCACCTGGTCGACGTTGACCAGCAGGTTGTTCAGCTGCTTGGCCGCGTAGACGAACACCCGGTCCATCTCGTCAACGTCGTTGTTGTCGAGGGTGTAGGACGAGGCGATCAGCTTCGCGAGGGTCAGGCCGGTGTTGGCGCCGCCGCCAAGGTTCACGGCGACCTGCTGGCCGCCCGGAAGGGTGGTGGCGGTCGTGCCCTGGGCGCCGGTGTAGTTGGTCCCGAGCGCGGCGTTGATCAGGAGGATGTCCCGGAGGCGGTCCACGGCGATGGCATGATTGCGGGCCGTGGGGCTTTGCGGATCGGGCAGTTGGCCGAGCATGATGTGATCGTGCTCGTCGATCCAGGTGGTCTTGTCGTAGGGCCGCGGGCGAACCCAGCGGAAGAACGTCGGGATGTCCGACGGTTCGGTTTTCTGCGCGCGGGCGGTCTTTTGCCGCATCGCGTAAGCCTGCGCGCCGATCTGGTCGTAACGCTTCTGGTTCCCGGCGATGTTCGAATCGACGAGATAACGGCCGGCCAGACGATGTTTCGTCTGTTGGGCCATGATTTCTCTCCAGTTGTTGTCGAAGACCGTCTCGTAATGCGGAGGCAGTGTAAATACACCGGTGCTCATAGGAGGAGGTGGAGTGAACTATCCCTGACGTTGATGTCCGCCAATCGGGTGTCCCGCTGTGCGGGATCGCAACTCGGACGATTTTTGTTCCGAGGGACAACCGGATCGCTTTGCGGCGGGTGTCCTTGTTCCTCAACGCCACGAATGGGGACAGGGTGGCCCATCGTCAAGCAGATTTCTTTTCGCCCAACAAAAAGCCCGTCCGTTCAGGGACGGGCTGAAACAGTTCCGCCGGTTTTGTCAGGTGATAGCCGACGCGGACCGGGCGACCTCCATCCACTTCGTCCCGTTGGAGCGGAACGACACCAGGATGGATTTGGACGCCGTGCCGACCACGGTCCCGGTGGACCGGAAGTTGGTCCCGAAGGTGATGGTGCGCGCGCTCGAGGCGTCGTTGGCGATTTCCAGCTCGAGCATGGCGCCGGGCTTGCCCACCGAGAGCGCATTGAGGGTGGCGTTGCCGATCGCGCTGGTGGTCGTGATCAGTTGGAACATGCCCGCGTCCGGGTCGATCGTGATGGTGGCCGCGTAGGTCGGTGCCACCAGGTTGGGACTGCCTTTGTTCGTCAGGGCGGCGAGTTTGTTGGCGTCCGGGGTGAAGGCGTTGGCGGATCCTTGCATGGGAGTGGGTGGGTTGGATTACCGTGACTGGTGTAAAGCCACCAATGGGGGCCTACTTGCGCGTTGCAAGCCTTATTTTCGCCAGAAACTACGGCGGTTGCCGCGGTCAACGTCGATCTTTCGGCCAACATACCAGTGGGAAAATATGATACTGATGGCAGTCGAAACCACGATCAGCAGGGGCAGCGCTATTTCTATGGGGATAATTATATTCATGGATCACCTTTTCATGTCCCTGATTTTTTCCAGCAGGATAAGTTTATCAGCCGCACCAACCGTGTAGTTCGCGTGGTGCATGGCCAGGGTTGCCGGTGGCGCCGGCACCGGATCCCCTGGCGTCCACGGGCAATGGACCAGGTAGCCGAGCCCGATGGTCCAGAATTTTTCCGGGTCCAGCACCTTCGTGCGCAGCCCCGGGAATGACTCCAGCAGGGCGTTGAATGACTCCTGGACGTGGGCCCACTTGGGGTTGGCGCATTCGACCAGCCAGGTGTCGTAGAATTGAACGATGCGCTCCGAGGCGATGAATGACTGGATGGCGGTGCAACGAACCAGCCCGCCGGCAATGCGGTCCGCGGGGGTGAACATTTCGTCCTCGACCACGGCCAAAAGGTCCAGCGCCACGTTGGCGTAGAAGCGCCAGTCCACGTCAGTCACCACCATGCGCCGGCCGAGGTTGGCCGCGATGCGATCGCGGATGGCGCGGGTGACCGTCAGGCAGGAGGCGTTGAATTCCGGGGTGGCGAAGTAGCCGAACTTCTCGTCCGTGGGCATCACCTCGAGTTCAAACGATTCATCCATGCCCGTCGCCTGAAAGGTGGGTAGGAAATGTCCGGAGAAAAGCGGACGGTACGCGGGTGAACAGAGTGTAAGCCAGAGCGGTTTCACTTGAATTCACCCACCGGCGCCGGCAGGAGTTTGACGAGCTCGGCGTAATTGGTCGTCTCGGCCGCCATGATCCGCTGCCAGACGGTTTCGTTGTGCTCCAGGTTGGGGGCTTCTGCCCGCAGGTTGGCCCAAACGTTGCTCTGCCGGGAGTGCGTCACCAGCGGGCCGGCCAGGTTGAAGCAGCACCCGCGGGCGTAGGCGATCTTCTGCCAGATGAATCCCTGCCAAATGTCATCGAACCTGGGCACGTCGATGAACTGGCAGATGGGCCACCATTCGGCCTTGAAGGCCAAATTCATGCCGCACAGCGGGAAGTAGCGCCCGTATACGATCTCGCGCTTGAATGTCATCGGGTGCTCGGCGCCGCGCACCAGCTGGGCCGGGGCGTCGTAGTCGCCGATGTTCGTCCAGAACCCCATGCTGGCGGACACCGGCATCCTGGTCCTGGTCGTGAAGTAGGGCGTGCCCCGGCTGGGCGGATCTGTGACCGCAAGGAAAAGGTCCGGAGTGGCCGCATCAAGCGCAGCGATGTGTTTTTGCGCCAACTGCCAAAGCGATGTCGCTTCATCGCTCGGGAAACAATCGTCGTCCAGCACGATGATGACCTCGGCGCCGGCCGCTATCGCCCGATGGATCCCGCGGTTTTTGGTGATGGCACAGCCTTCGCGGTCCTTGTCCTGCTGCAGAAAAAGGTATTCCGGAGTGCCAGGGTTTAAAATATACCAGGCCCTCAGAAACTTTTGCTTCTGTTCCTCCTGATGCCAGGGCGTGACGATGGCGAATTTCATCCGATGAAACCCAGGCGCTTGATCTTGTCGCTGCGGGGATAGCCGACCAGGCGGTTGGGGAAGTGGATCATCGGGGCCGACCGCCAGTCCGCGTGTTCCAGGTAGGTCTTGCAGGGCATTGTCGGGTCGATCCGCGCCCAGTCCGCCGGCATCTGGTAGCCGGTCACATACTGGTCCGCGTTGTCGGTGCGCAGCTTGGCGGGATCGAAGTTGTCCATTTCAAACGACCCTTCGACGATCGCGGTGATCATCCGCCAGGCGGCCGGGCTGCCAAACATGGCGCAGGGGCAGTAGCACCCCGCCAAGAAGACGAGCGGGAACGGATGCTTGGGCACGTCCGTCGGGGTGTAGCCGTTGCACATGATGTCCCAATCGCAGTGCAGGCATGGTTCCGTCACCCTAGTCATCGGCACGTAGCGCAGCAGGCAGGCCAGCACGTAGCCCGCGGGATTGCCGGGATGGCTCTGCAGCAAGGGATGCTGCCGGAAGCGCGCGACCAGCCCGGGATCGGCCGCAACAGCATCGGCTTCGCTCAGGATGACCGGTTCCCAGCCGTAGCGGGACCAGGAGGCTTTCCAGAGCTCGAGCAGGCCGGGATCCTGCAGCCCGCCGACATGGTTGAAGTAGGTGAAGACTTTCATGCTGGCAACTTTGGTTTGTAGAAGGCGCGCATGGCCCGCTCGGTGAAAAGTTCCTGTGGTCGGCCGGGAAAGCGCAGGCAGAGTTGGTCTTCGGTGCCGCTCTCATCGTGTTCCTCGTAAACCGCGCCGGCCGCGATCGCCTGGTCCAGCACGTCATCCGGGTCCTCGGTGCCGTCCAGCACCACGCAGGAGCATTTGTATTGGCGGGCAAACTCGGTGGTCATAGGAACCGCTCCGGATATTTCTTGGCTGCGCGCGCCCGTTCACGGAGCCACCACAGGTGCAGGCTGGCGAGCCAATGCCAGCGGTGAAGGGTAATGTTTCCCCATTCTTCGCTAAGTTCGTCCAGCCGCTGGACCACCCAGCCGTGTTTTCGTTGTCGCATGCGGTATTTCATGGCTTCACCCCCAACACACGCAGCGCGTAGTTCCAGGTCGAATCGTCCTTGACCCCGTGCACCAACACCGGGGCTTTGGTGCCACAGTGCGGCCGAGTGAACCGCTCATCCGGCACGCAGATTTCCTTGTAGAGGTTGAGGATCAGGCCGGTGCGCATCCAGTGCGGTGCGAAGACCGGCGGGTAATGGATGTCCCAGGGGGTTTTCTCATCCGGCGGGTTCTTGTCCATGCCCAGGAACGCAAAGGCATCCGGCCGGAAAAGCAGGTTGCCGTTGATGTGGCCCAGTGGACCACAAATCGGCATCCAGTCGCCGAGGATCACCTTGCCCTGGCCGGCCGCCCGGTCCCATTCCAGCGACAACTGATCCAGCCAGTCACGCGCGACCGGGATGCAATCGGCCTCGAACAGCAGGATGGCCTTGGCGTCACGCGCTTCGGGACCGACGAACATCATGGTCGAGGTCGCCATGATGTTCGGGCTGGTTGGATAACCGGGCTTGTGCTCCGGGGTGCTGAATTGTGCCGTCCGGAATTTCGCAGCCACGTAGTGCACGGTGTCCTCGTCCACCTCAGTGTCGTGCCTGGGGACAAAACAGAAGTGCACATCCTCCCGGAAAACCGGCTCGAGGTCCGCGATGAACCGGGCCAGCCGCATGGCGGCCGCCTTGTCCCCTTCCCAAAACTGCAGGCAGATGAGCAACGGCCGGGGATCCACCGCTGCCAGGAATTCTTCCGCCATAGGGGGCGGGGTGATTTCCGGCGGCGGAGGGGTGGCCCCGGGCAACGCCGGCCACTTGTCCTCGAGCGGATAGGAAACCGACTGTTTCCCGTCGGCGTTGTGGAAGACATCCAGGTGCCGGGCCTTGATGGTCGTATCGACGTATACCGGGATGTTGAGCTTGCGCAGCTGCTGGTCGGACCAGTAGTCCTCGGGCAGCCACCGGCGCCGGCCGTCCACGTCCATCACTCCCATCTGGAAAACCCCCCACTCCGGATTGCCGGACTCCTCGTCGACGTAGGCGATTTCCGGGCAGGCCTTGATGAAGCGCTCGAAAACAGACCGGTGGTAACACTTCCCCCCGCAGCCCAGTTCAGGGACTCGCAGCAGTCCGGTGGGCTGGATCACGGCCTCCTTGTAGGTGTTGAGCACCCAGCGCGGGTTTTCCTCCTTGGTGGCGTAGAGGACGCCGACCACGTCGAGCCGACGAGTCAGCAGCTGGATGACATCCTGGGCGGTCAAGAAAACGTCATCGTCATCGAATATCACCCATCGCCAAGCGCCGCGCAGCAGAGAGGCGATGATCTTGTTGCGGCCGCGCGCCACGTTGCCGCCGGCAAAGACCGACAAATCGAAGGACCAGGGCAACTTTGGGCTGTTTGCCAGGTCGTTCATCATCTGACGAACATGCGCCGGCAGGTCTTCCGGCCCGCGGTAGCGGCGCATCGGAACGGCGATCAGCACCTCGGTCTTGGGTATGGATTTGGGGGTCATGGCTCGGACAGTCGGGTGGTGGCAGGAACAATCATTCGTGACGTGACCTGAATCGAAACCGGCGGTGCCTCGGTCCAGGTGATTTTTGTCCATCCACTATCGGCGTGCCACTTGATCGGCAGCAGCGCCTGGTTGATGGCGACAACCCAACCGTTGAAATACGCAACAGCAGTGCCGTCGCGAACGTATTCGTCCGGTAGTGTGCGGAGCGCGGTGAGCTCTTGCTTAGTCATGTCACCACCCCCAGGATGTCCGCATACTGGACCAGCAGGTATTTCCGGCCCCCGAAATCCACCTCCACGCCGCACTTCCGCGGCACATGCACGATGTCGCCAAGCAGCACGTCAAACGGCAGCAGGGTGTCCTTATATTTGATTCCCACCCCGATGGCCACCACTTTAGCCAGGCGCGTGGGCCAGCGCATGTCTTCCGGCAGCAGGATCCCGCCAGCCATACGGTCCTGTTCGATTTCCTCGAGCAGGATGCGATCGCTCGGCGGGTTTAGTCGCCCCTTGAGGCTGAAGACTGCGACGATGTCGCGCTCGCGGCCCACCTTGAACTTGTGGCCGTCCACCTCGCATTCGTCCCCGAAGTATTCGGACACAAGCACCTCCGCGTCGACTCTGGCCAAGTAAACCTCGGCGCCGGCACCAATGACAAGGGCCCGCTGGAACGTCTGGTTGCGGCTGGATTTGGTCGCATCCGGGATGTGGATCAGGCCGATCATCCCGGCACCGGGCAGCACTTCGATGGCGATGCGATCGCCCAGGGGCTGGAATTTCACAGGAGTTTACCCCAAAGGCTAAATATCAACGCTTGCCCGCGGCGGCCGCCAACCGGGCATCCTCGGCCATCCACGCCTGCACCTTCTGCTTGACGGCCTTGTTCTGCGGGTGCGACGGATCCCAGTAAATCTTGTACTCGGGGTTCGTGTTGTCGTGCTTGACCGCCTCGGCCATTTCGCGCTTGCCCTGCTGGCCGGCCGCCGTGCCGCCGGTGACCAGGCGGCCTTCGCCGATGGCGGTGCCGACCTTCTGCAGCATCAGCCGGACGCTGGCGTTCTTGAACAGGGGGCTTTCCGGATCCAGCCCGAACGTCCTTGCGGTCCGGGTGGCCAGATCCATGGCCTTGTCGTAGGCGATGCCCTCCTTGATCAGGGCCTCCTTGAACGCCTTTTCCTGGCCGGCAAAGAATTGCGTTTCGTATTCGCCCTGGGCCTTCAGCTGGCCCTTGACGAATTCGGTCTGGAGGGCGGCGAGTTCCTTGGCCAGGGCCGGGGGGGCGTTGTGCTTGTGGAGGAGCGACATCACGGCCTCGGCGTGGGGCTGGTTCCACGCTTCCTCGGGCAGGTCCGCCGGCCGGGCGATGCCGTAGTCCGTGGGCTTGTCCGGCACCGCGTTGATGGAGCGCAGCAGCGCGTTGCGCTCGGCGATGGCCTCGGGCTTGGCGTCCGCCGGCAGCGGGGCCAGCCCCTTCTTGCCGGCCAAAGTGGTCAGATGCTGCATCTTGGTCAGCACGTCCTCGAACGTCCTGGCGTTCTTGAGCTCACCCTCGCCGAGTCCCCGGAGCTGTTCCGGGACCTTGGCCCAGGCCTCATGGTTGAGCGTGCCGTCGGATTTGACGAGCTCCATGCCCCAGTGGGTGGGTGCGCCGCCGCCGGCCGGGGCGCCCCCACGCGCACCACCCGCCGGGGTGCCGGCAGCCCGAGCACCGCCCCCCGGACTGCCGCCGGCAGGGGCACCACCACCGGCTGGCGCGCCGCCAGCGGGTTCGCCGGCAAACCTGAAGAAATGTTTCGTGAGTGGAAATTTCATGGGAGGAATTGGTCAGTGGTTGGGGTTGGCTCAGTCCTCGGTTTCCCCCTCGCCTTCCTGGTCGCCGCCGACGACCTCGGCCCGGGTGAACGTCAGGTGGGTGGCGCGGGTGGCGATGATCCCGTCCTCCTTCTCAATGACGTATTCCTTCTGGCCGACCAGACCGGAGTTGGGATCCGTCTCGATCCGCTTCTCGACCCGCCGGCAGTTGGCGGTGACCGGTTCGCCGCGGCCGTCCAGCAGCACGCCGTACCGGACGTAGAATTCCTGGCGCCGGTACTTCCAGTACCAGTCGACCACCTTTTGGGTCTTGTCGCCCAGGTTCTTGTCCTGTTTCGGCTTTGGCGGCTCGTTGGGGTTCGCCTTGTCGCGGGGCCGACCCTTCATGCCGTAGCTGGTGATCTTGTTGCCGGTCAGCTCGCCCTCGGTGTTCTCCAGCACGGCGCGCTGGACCTGGGTGCGGAACTTCTCGTCGATCGCGGGCGACTCGAACTGCAGGTGGCCGTCCTCCGGGGTGTAGATGGCCAGCAGCATGGGCTTGCCCTTGCGGTTCTGGACGACGTTGCCGTTTTCGAGGAGCTCGAACTGCGGCTTTTGGGTGGACTCGGTGTTGGCGGCGGGATTGGCGGATGACATGGGGAGGACAGGGTTGGGTTCGTTTTGAATGCAGAGTCAGGATGAAATTATTCGCGGCGCGACTTGGGCTTCTTTTTTCCCGCCAGATCCTTGCTGGCGAGCTTGAGCTGGCGGCCGACGATCAGGGCGATGGTCCGGGCGCCGTCCCGGTGGGCGTCAGCGAATGCGTCCATCAGGCCGTTGGCCCCGCTCTGGAACCCGCGGGTATCCAGGAAGCCGACCTTGGCCAGATGCTCCATGACCAGGTTTTGGTCCGCGTTGCGCCGGCCCTCGAAACCGAACACGCCGACGAATGCCGCGTGCAACCGCTTGGCCTGGGAAACTTCCTCGGGCGATGGTCCGGGCGGGCTGATGGGGTTTTCGGGCATGGATCAGATGGGATCGTACTCACCCACGTCTACCACCAAACAGGGGAGTGTGATTTTCTTGTCCGCCGGTTCGACTTCAAACTTGTCCGCATTGATCGGCGCCAGCACGCCTTCCCACGCAGCCAGCACCGGCATGTCGGGCGGATATTTCGCCAGTAGGTTCGTCAGTTCCCCGGCGGTCATGGTGGGCTGGCGGTCTGGACCGGGTTTGCTCATGTCAGATGGGGTGTTTGCTGAAGAACAGCCACCAGACGATCCCGACGATG
>VFSW01001907.1_pt1 | contig 31575 bp, 20 predicted proteins | sample 5358111 | NCBI WGS metagenome assembly VFSW01 (sample SAMN11554181, study PRJNA540505) | mine drainage metagenome | isolation source: sediment from site ElyBrook_90M | place: USA: Ely Copper Mine, Vershire, VT | collected 2017 | reverse complement strand
GGGCGCGGGTAACCAAGCTTCCAAGGTGGTGCGGGGGGCGGGGAAAGAAGTTGTGCAGCGACTTGACGCCGGCCACCACCGGCGCCAGCGCGGCGGGAATCTGCGGGTCGCTCATGTTGCCGATGTGGGCCTCGCCCTTGACTTCCAGGTTGTGAATCTCTGTGTGGAAGGCGCTCTCGACCTGCTCCGCCGTGCCGCCGAAGCGGATGGACATGCGGTTCGGGGCTATTTCCGTGACGGAAAAGCCGCGCCCGGCGAGCCAGTTGGAGATGGAGGCGATGTCGGCAGGCGAGGGGCCGAAGTCTGCGCCCACTTCCTCGGGTGAGAGCCAGTGATGGAAGCTGGGCGACTCCGGGTTGTACAGGGCGGCAACAAACCTGTCGAAGGCCGCCTGCTGCTCGGCACTGCGGCTAAGCACCAGGATCAGGCCGGTCATGGCCAGATCGGGCCTGACCCGGCCGCGGTCGTTGCGGGCATTGGCAAACGGGTGCGTGTTGCCGTTCAGCGTAACCAGGCTGTTCTCGTCAATGGCATTGACGATGCGGATCGCGGGGGCGACGACGAGGGATTGGTCCGAGGCCGTGGCGGACAGCGCTGAGGTCAATGAGATGACTGCAAGCAAAAGGAGGGAACGCATCGGTCGCATCGGATTAGTCCTTAACTTTCCTGTAAGAGCCTGAAAATCTGTCGCCTGAAGCGGCCTTTGCAAGGGGGAGGCTGCCTGAAACTGCCATTCAACCGATGGTCGCCCGTTGCCTGTCTCAGAGTCAAGAACGGAGCAGACAAAACTCGGATTGGCCCTTGCCGGCAGAGCTCGCACAGCGGAAAGACGCCGCCGTGGGCCGGGCCGCTCGCGGGAGCGGCCCGCGGTGTCCGCCGGGCCAGGACAGTTTTATCCTGCTTCGGCCAGCACCGCCTGGTAAACATCGCGGTCCACGTTGCCGCCGGTGAGGATGAGCCCGATCCGCTTGTCGTCGTGGAGGTGCTTTTCCTTGAGAGCGCCAGCCAATGCGGCTGCTCCGGCACCCTCGGCCAGGTTGTGCGTGTCCTCATAGAGAGCGCGCATGGCTTCGGCAATCTGCCAGTCGGTGACCTCGACGATGCGGGCCACGTTTTGCCAGATCACTTCCATGGCCTGGGGGTTGGGGGTGCGGCAGGCCAGGCCGTCGGCGATGGCGGTCACCGAGGGGGCTTCGACGATTTTGTGCTGCAGGAAGCTGAGGGAGTAAGACGGGGAGGCGGCCGCCACCACGCCGACGACCTCGGTTTCAAGCCCCAGCGCATTGCGGGCCGCGGAGACGCCACAGATGGAGGAGCCCAGGCCGATGGGGACGTAAACCGTATCGAGCGGCGGTGCAACCTCAAAGAACTCAAGGGCATAGGTGGCCGTGCCCATGATCAGGCGCTCGTTGAAGGAGTCAACCATGGCGAATCCGAGGTCGTGGGCCAGGCGGTGGGCAAACTCCAGCGACTCCTGAAAGTCCTGGCCGTGTTCCACCATTTCCACGCCCTGGGCCACCATGGCGCGATTCTTCTCCTTGCTGTTGCCGTGCGGAACCACGATGACGGCGCGCAGGCCGGAGAGGCGGGCGGCCATGCCCACGCCCTGTCCATGGTTGCCGCGGGTGGCCGCCACCACGCCGGCAAGGCCGGGTTGCGATTGCTTGAGCCAATCCATATAGACCAGCGCGCCGCGCAGCTTGAAGGCGCCTACCGGGGAGTGGTTCTCATGCTTCACCCAGACCTCGGCGCGCACCCGCTGATTCAGCAGCGGCCAGGTGTACTGCGGCGTAGGCGGCATGTTGCGGTAAACGACTGCTTGGGCATCGCGAATCTGGGCCAGGGTGGGGATCTGCATGGTTCCAGAATAGCGAACGAGCTTGAAGTAGAGTAGTCCGCAATTGGGTTTGGATCGTGTTAGATTGGGGCACATGGATTTCAAGATTCGAAGGGCGCGCCCTGAGGATGCCTTGTCGATTGGGCTTGTCCACGTAGAAAGCTGGCGGCGCACCTATGCCGGGATTATTCCTGATGCCTTCCTGGCGTCTCTTGACGTTGAAGAGCGCGCCGCCATGTGGACGCAGCATGTTGAGAGTGGTGGGTTCGCTATCTTTGTCGTCGAAGATCAGTGGGGCATCTTCGGATTTGCCAGTGGCGGCCAGATCCGGGAGCCTATCGAAGGTTACGATTGCGAGCTTTACGCCATTTATCTCATGCCTGCCCTCCAGCGCCATGGGGTGGGCCAGGAACTGGCTCTCACTCTGCGGGAGGCGCTACTGATGGAGAGCTTCAGCAGCATGATCGTCTGGGTTGTGGAGCGGAATCTTCCCGCTGTTTCCTTCTACAAGAGGCTCGGCGGCATCCAGGTGACTCAAAAGACAACCAATATCGGCGGCGCGGAGCTTTCGGAGCTGGCTTTTGGCTGGCCCGTTCTTTGAATTCCGCCGTATGACCCGAAGCACCGCCTCACCGGGCATCGTTCTTGACGCAGCCCGACCCATCCGCGCAGACTTGACCTACCCCTGGAGATCGAACCGAACGGAGGTATCTGGATCATGATCGACCGGCGGACTGCAATCAAACATCTTGGCGGCGCGGCCACCGCACTGCTTTTGACCGAAACTCTGCGCGGCGAGGAGTCACCCGCCGGCCAAACCCCAGCCGCAACACCGCCGGCGGCCCCAAGCGGGCCTTTTACGCTGCCGGCGCTGCCCTATGCCTTCGATGCGCTGGAGCCCAGCTTCGACGCCGTCACTATGCACCTGCACCACGACAAGCACCACCAGGCTTATGTGACCAACCTGAACCTGGCCGTGGCGGGCCATCCTGAGGTGGCCGGCAAAACGGTGGATGAGCTGGTTGCAAACCTGGCCTCAGTGCCGGAGGCCATCCGCACCGCCGTGAGAAACCAGGGCGGCGGCCACGCCAACCACTCCTTCTGGTGGCTGATCCTGGGCAAGGGCGGAACCGCGCCCACGGGCGAACTGGCCAAGGCCATCGACGCGAAGTTCGGAACTCTCTCAGCCTTCCAGGACAAGCTGTCCGACGCGGCGATGCACGTCTTCGGCAGCGGCTGGGCGTGGCTGGTGAAGCTGCCGGACGGGACAGTCGCCATCGAGAGCACACCCAACCAGGACAGTCCGCTCACCGCAGGGCACAAACCGGTGCTTGGCATCGATGTCTGGGAACACGCCTACTATCTGAAGTACCAGAACAGGCGCGCCGACTATGTGAAGGCGTTCTTCAACGTGCTGAACTGGGATTACGTGAGCGGGCAGTTTGCGCAGAAGACGTAGGACGGTAGACAGAGTGCGATCTCCCTGTTTGCGTGAGACTTGCGGCCGGACCCTAGCTCTTGCCGCGATGGCGGCCGGGTTGGGGATGTTCCTCGCAGGTTGCCGCTCAGCTCCTCAGCTCACCCCGCAACAGGCGGCAGGGAAGCACCTCTACCAGGTGCGCTGCGCCCATTGCCACGAAGACAACGACCTGGCGCTGAAGAAGGTTCCGCCGGATCTGCACGGGCTCTTCGACCGCAAGACGCTGCCCAGCGGTATTCCAGCCACGGACGCGGCGGTGGCGGATAACGTTTTGAAGGGAAGGGGGTTGATGCCCGGCTTTGCCGGCCGCTTTGACCAGGAGCAGATGGCGACGCTGCTGGCTTACCTGCACACGGGGCTGCGCTAACAACGTCCGCCAGCGATCAAAAGAAAGGGTTGACAACCTGGAGGGAGCCGAAGCGCTGGCCATGCTGAAGGTCTTCGGTATAAAGAACCTCGCATTTGGCTTGTTGGGCGGCGGCGACAATCAGGGAGCCGTACCAGGACAAGCCAAAGCGGCTGAAAATCCTCATGGCCGCAGTGCAAAGTTGCGGTGAAAAGGGGACTTCCAGCAGTGGAACAAAAACGTCCTGAAGATAGACTTCCGCCTCTGCAAGACTTAATGGCTTCGTGATCTTGCCTAGAGCGACGGTGAAGAATTCCTGGACCACCTGGTAACTGACCACACCCATCTGGCTGGATAGACCTTCACGAATCAGATCTTCCGCCCTTCCGCTCTTCTCTGGGGCAGTCAGACTGAGGGAATAGCCGAATATATTGGTGTCCAGAAAGAACTTACCGCTCATTCATCTCATCCCGGGTGAATGGCCTGTGATAGTTCACGTGCTTCAGTTGCTGCATGAGCGCATCGAATCGCTCCACCCTGGACTCTTTCTCGGCGTAATCCGCAAGCCAGCTTCTGAACTCTTCGTTCAGGGTTGTCTGCCGGCTGCGAGCCACTGTTCTTGCTCGCTCGATCAGGCCTTCGTCTGCGCTGAGGGTGATATTCTTCATTGGAGTTCAGTGTACAGGATGCAGTGTACACAGTCAAGGCCCGCACTGATTCTTGGCGTCGTTGCATCCTCCATGAGTCGATTCGTAACCCACCCACGGCTAACGGAGATCGGAGGTATACTCTGAACTACCATGGCAACCGAGAAAACCTTCTACCTTGAGACCTTCGGCTGCCAGATGAATGCCCATGACTCCGAAAAGGTGATTGGCACATTGCAGCAGCAGGGCTACCGGCAGGTCGAGAACGAAGAAGACGCCGGGTTGATCCTCTACAACACCTGCTCCATCCGCGACAAAGCCGAGCAAAAGGTCTTCAACCGGCTGAACGACTACAAGAAGCTGCACAAGGCTGGCAAGCGCTTCGGCGTGCTGGGCTGCGTGGCGCAGCAGGAGGGCGAGAAGATCTTCGATCGCGCCCCCTACGTCTCGCTTGTCTCCGGCTCGGCCTCGTACCGCAAACTGCCGGAGATGCTGGCGCGGCTGGAAGCCGGCCAGACACGCATCACCGGCCTGGACGACCGCCAGACCGACGAGACCTTCGAGACCGAGTTCACCGCCCGCCAAAACCCCTATCGCGGCTACATCACCATCATCGAGGGGTGCGATAAGTTCTGTGCCTACTGCGTGGTGCCGTACACCCGGGGCAGGGAGCGGAGCCGCACTTCAGCCTCGGTGCTGGAAGAGGCGCGGCGGATCGCCGACATGGGCTACACGGAGATCCAGTTGCTTGGGCAGAACGTGAATAGCTATAAGGACCCGGAAGGGAAGTTGAGCTTCGCGGAACTGTTGGTGTCCGTGGGCCAGGTGGGAGGCATTCGCCGCGTACGCTTCACCACCAGCCATCCCCGCGACTTTACGCGCGATATTGTGGAGGCCATCGACGCCTACCCGACCTTGTGCGACCATGTGCATCTGCCGGTGCAGTCCGGCTCCGCGCGGGTGCTGAAGCAGATGGCGCGCGAATACACCCCGGAGTGGTACCTGGAGCGGATCGGTTGGATCAAGGCGGCGCGGCGGCAGATCTCGCTTTCGACCGACATTATTGTCGGGTTCCCCGGCGAAACTCCGGAAGATTTCATCCAGACCATGGACCTTCTGGCTCAGGTGGAATACGATTGCGTGTTCGGATTCAAATACTCGGGCCGGCCCAACACGCCGGCTCTGACCATGATCGATTCCATTCCCGAAGCGGAGAAGGCCCACCGGCTTCAAGTACTGCTTGACCGGCAGCGCGAGATTCAAAGGACTAATTACGCCAAACACCTGGGGGAGATTGTGGAAGTGATGGTTGAAGGCTTGAACCCGGCGCGGGGGCAGGTTACGGGGCGCAGCAGCCAGAACAAGCCGGTGAACTTTACTTCAGCCCAGCCGATTGCCCCGGCGCCGGGCAGCTACGTGCAAGTGAGAATTACCGCAACGCATCCCAACAGCCTGGTCGGCGATGCCATCTAAGTGAGCGTGGGCGGGAAAGAGGAAGCCATGGATGTTGAGGTGAGGATTCGCGGCCTGATGATGGACCCGGCCACCAACATGCCCATCGTGGTGCTGAAGGATGTGGGGTCGGAGACGGTGATGCCGATCTGGGTGGGCATCTTCGAGGCCAATGCGATCGCTATCGAGATTGAGAAGGTGGCGCCGCCGCGGCCGATGACCCACGATCTGGCCAGAAACCTGATCCATCACTTGAATGCCGAGCTGGAACGAGTTGTCATCTCGGAGCTTAAGGACGACACGTTCCTGGCTGTTCTGTGGCTCAGACAAGGGGGCGAGATGGTGACGATTGATGCCCGGCCCTCGGACGCGATCGCCCTGGCGTTGCGGGCAGATTGCCCGATCTATGTATCCGAACAGGTGATGCAGACCGCCAAGTTGAATACCTCCGGGCCGCCGGACGGGCCGACGGCCGAGCAACTACGCGGCTGGCTCGAAGGGCTGAACGACGAGGACCTGGGCCACTACAAGATGTAGTGGAGTCGCCGGAGATGCGATTTGATGAAGAATGCCGGTCTTTCACGGCGTGCCGTGCTGTGCGGGCTTGCGGCTTATGCGCCTGGAGCAGCATGCTTGCCAATGGCTGATAACGAAGTCTCACCACAAGAACAACTTGCGCAGATTGAGAAGCGAATTGGCGGACGCCTCGGCGTCGCCGCACTGGACACCGGAACCGGCCGGGGGATGGCCTGGAGGGCGGATGAGCCCTTTGCCATGTGCAGCACCTTCAAACTCCTGCTTGCCGCCTGCATCCTCAAGCGGGTGGACGCCGGAGAGGACCAGCTTGGCAGGTCTATCTCCTATACAAACAAAGACTTGCCGGAGTACGCGCCGGTTACGCGCTCCCATGTGCGGGAGGGCGCTATGCCGGTTGGCGCGCTTTGCGCCGCGGCCATCGAGGTGAGCGACAATGCGGCAGCCAACCTGCTGCTGGCACAAGTTGGAGGCCCGGAAGGGCTCACCGAGTTCATCCGCTCGCTGGGGAACCAGGTAACGCGTCTAGACCGGACGGAACCAGAGTTGAACACCGCCTTGCCAGGGGACCCACGGGACACAACCAGTCCGGCCGCCATGCTGGATTCAATGGCGAAGCTATTGACCGGCAATGCCTTATCTCAGGACAGTCAAAATCAGCTGAGCATGTGGCTGGAGCAGTCAACTACTGGGAAGAACCGGCTGCGGGCCGGAATGCCGCGCACTTGGCGGGCCGGCGACAAGACCGGAACCGGCGACCACGGAGCCATGGGAGACATCGGCATCTTCTGGCCGCCGGGGAGAAAGCCAATTCTGATTGCCGCTTACCTGATGGAGGGGAATGCCCCCGCCGATCGGCGGGAAGGGGCTTTTGCGGCCGTTGCCAGAGAAATCTCCCGCAGTTTCTAGCCTGACTGGGGTTATGCGCTCTCAGTATACAGAATATCCGTTATCGGACATGATTGTCCACTTTCTTTTATTGCCTGATACCCCTAAATGGACCCTTTGCTACGCTTCTGCGGGCTTTCTCGGCTTCTTCATTCACTCTACCTGGTTGGTATTTGCAGCAGCACCGCTATGTACTGGCGCACCTTCACCAACAAGAATGCGGGTGCCTTGGAGTGGAACTCCGCCCGACGACCTGCCCAATCCATGCTCTTCAGTTGATCGACAAGTACTGCCCCTTCGACTTCCCCTACAGTGACCGGCAAAGAGAACGGATACGGCTTGACCTTGGAAGTCAAAGGACACACCACAGCCAGCCTACTCGCTCGGTTGTAGCGCAGATCGGTCAATACCAGAGCTGGCCTGCGCTTTGCCTGTTCCCGACCAACCTGGGGATCGAAGTCCATGAAAATGATGTCGCCGGTGTCGGGAACATACGGTGTCACCATTCGACGATCTCCCTGCCGATCTCCGGCCCAAGCGATACCTCTGCATAGCGGTTCTCTGGAGTGATCTGGGCTACCATTTGAGCCAGGGTGGGCATTTCGCCGATCTTGTGCAACTGCACGACACCGTCCGTCCCCACCGCGATCTCCACCGGATCTCCTGCCTTCAGGCAGCCGCTGTCTGCGACGGGCTTCGGAATCCTCACCGCCAAGCTGTTACCCCACTTCAGCACTTGTGTCTGCATGGGCCCCTCTGTATCTACATTGTATCACCACTCATAATCCCGCTCATCCTCCAAAGCACGCGGGAGCGAAGCCCTCTAACCGGCAAGCGGCTCGAAGCGGGCCTGGAAGAAGCGCAAATACTTTGGCTCGTAAGTCATGCGCAATCCGCGGATGGTAGCCCGGTCGACATAGACCGACTCGACCGATTCGGCGACCACGTCCATGTGGGCCTGGGTGTAGACCCGGCGCGGGATGGTCAGGCGAACGAGTTCAAGGCGCGGCTTGTTATCCTCGCCGGTCTGCTTGTTTCGACCGGCCGAGACAATGCCCCGCTCCATGCTGCGAACGCCGGAGTCGAGGTAAAGCGCCGCGGCCAGCGCCTGGGCCGGGTACTGCTCCTGTGGAATGTGCGGCAGAAAGGCGCGGGCGTCGAGGAAGACACCGTGGCCGCCGATGGGCACCACGATGGGGACGCCGGCGTCGATCAGCTTCTGGCCGAGGTAGAGTACCTGGCCGACGCGGGCGCGGATGTGGTCTTCGTGCAGCGACTCCTCGATGCCGGTGGCGAGCGCTTCCATGTCGCGGCCGGCCATGCCGCCATAGGTGTGCAGCCCCTCGTAGATGACGGCGAGGTTGGCCGCTTCGTCATAGATGGCGTGGTCGTTGACGGCCAAAAAGCCGCCGATGTTGACCAGCGGATCCTTCTTGGCGCTCATGGTGCAGCCATCGGTCTGGGAGCAGAGTTCCTTGACGATCTGGGCGATGGGCCAGTCGGCAAAGCCCGGTTCCCTCTTCTGGATGAAGTAGGCGTTCTCAACCACCCGCGCGGCGTCGAGAATGACGCGGATGCCATGCTTGTGGGCCAACTCCTTGACAGCGCGGGCGTTCCCTAGCGAGATGGGCTGGCCGCCGGCCAGGTTTACAGTAGCGGCAATGCCGATGTAGGGGATGCGGGCCGCGCCGTAGGTCGCGATGACTTCTTCCAGTTTGGCCAGATCCACGTCGCCCTTGAATGGGTGCGTGCTGGCCGGGTCATGCGCCTCAGGGATGATGATGTCCACGAAGGTGCCGCCGGCCAATTCCTGGTGGAGGCGGGTGGTGGTGAAGTACATGTTGCCGGGGACGATGTCGCCGGGCTTGATGAGGGTCTTCGAGAGCAGGTTTTCCGCGCCGCGGCCCTGGTGGGTGGGGACGACAAACTTGTAGCCGTACCAACGCCGGACGGCCTCCTCGAGCCGGTAAAAGCTGCGGCTGCCGGCGTAGGCCTCGTCGCCCACCATCATCGCGGCCCACTGGCGGTCGCTCATGGCGGTGGTTCCGGAATCGGTGAGCAGGTCGATATATACATCCTCGGAGCGGAGGAGAAAGGTGTTGTACCCAGCCTCGCGGATGGCCTTTTCGCGGGTCTCAGGGGTGGGAATGTTGACCGGTTCCACGACTTTGATCTTGAAGGGTTCGGCCCAGGTGCGTCTTGGTATCGGCATTGGCAGGACTCCCAATTTGAATTGGAGATAAGAGCGTGCGGCAGGAGCGGGACCGGCGTTTGTCACTGGCCTGCGATCAAGCCGTGCACCCTCCCGCCGCAACCAAGGAGAATAGGGCAAACTCCTGGTGAATCCAATAGTGTTTTGCTTGAATATGAGCAGAATTCCTATGATTCCTCTTGTTCTTGCCAGAATTGCTTCCGAATGTTAAGTGAGACGAGGATCATGGAGATCAATAGGGTTTCGCTGGAACGCTTGCGGGACGTGATCGATCACCTGACCCCGCTTGGGACCACGTCAGCCTCGCTGGTGCGAGGGACGGTTGTCGATCGCAATCTCCTGGGCCCGGCGAATTTGAATTGGCCGGCAATGAAAACCGAAGGTCAGCGGCTGCCGTAACGGCCTCGGGCGAGGTCCTCTCAAAGACTCCGGGCGCGTTCCCTCATTTGCCGATTCCGTCTGGCAAGCCGCGATAATAGCGAAAGCCTTCCACCGGCTTCCCTTCCCGCGTGCGGATGGTCTTGCGGACCAGCGCTCTCATTGCTTTCATTTCGTCTTCGCTGGGGTTGGGGTTGTAGTTATTCCAGCCGGGGCCATTCTGGCTGGTGTAGTGCGATCCGGCATTGACGCGCTGCTCGACGAAGTCCCCGATGCCGACCCAGAGATTCTCGTCCTGAAAGTCGTAGTCGTTATAGAACATGTATTCGGGAATCGTGAACTCTTTGAGGCCCTGCTGGCTGATCTGGCCTTCAAAGAGCAGCCGCCACATGGCCGCGCGCGCCGCGTCCGCCGCCAGATAGGCCGCTGCGCGATGGTCCGCCTTGTGCCAGCGCTGATAGACCTTGCCAGGGTCCCATGCAAACAGGACATCAGGACGCAGCTTGCGAATCCAGTAGACGAGGTTTTCCACGACGGCCTTGCGGTCTTCAAATTCAAGCATTCCGTCGTCATAGCCCAGGTTGATGTAATGATCCGCGGGAATGCCCAGATCCTTGAGCGCGGCCAGTTCTTCCTGGCGTCGAATGTCTGCCAACTGCAGGCGGGATAGCCTGGGGTCCTGGGTCCCAACGTTTCCGGTGGTTAGCGTAAGGATGTAGACCTGGTTGCCGTGGGCCTGGAGCATGGCCAGCGTGCCGTGCGAGAGCGCGTCGTCGTCGGCATGGGCGCCGATGAACAGGATGGTCTTCCCTGCCCATTTCTCCACGGGCACGTCCGGCTTCTGAGCCGGGGCCTGCGCTGCTGCCGGAGTCACCGCTACGCAAAGCGCCGCGAGAGCAAGAACACACATCCGCATCGAACCCATCTCTGCCCCCGATCTGAGAAACAGTTATCGGTAGCACTATACTATGCGCCCACGGTTCCGATCGAAGGCAGCGCAGGCTTAGTTGCGGATGCCTGCCAGGAGCGATTCGATTTCAGCCTTCTCCTCGGCGGTGACGGGGAGCAGCGGGGCGCGGGCGCCGCCGCCATAGTAGCCGTTGAAGTCGCAGGCGTATTTGACGCCGCTGATGCCGAGTTCGCCCCCAATCCGTTGACTGGGTTCGGCGATGCGCTCCTGCTTCTCCGCGGCCAGCTTCAGGTCGTGGTCCTTCCAGGCGAAGTAGACCTCCTGACAGGCCTGCGGGGCGCATGCTGCAAATCCGAGGACGGCTCCGGAGGCGCCTGCTTCAAGAGCCTCAAGCAGGATGGAGGCAGAACCGGTGAGGACTTGGAAGCCGACCTCTTTGGTGCGGGTCTTGATGGGAGCAACGGGCGGGGCGGTGGCCACGGCAGCGCCGCCTGCCAGGTCGTCGGCGGAGACAAAGGTGCTTGCGCCCTCAGACCCGGTGGAGAGCATGCGCGCGGTGACGGCCTCGAAGATGGGCGTCACCGTGACGGTGCGCCGCGGGGCGTTGCGCGTGGCTTCGACGGTGGCGCCTATGCGGGAGAGATTGCCGCTCGAGTCCTTGATGCCGATGATGTTGGGGTGCTGGGCGAGCTCGGCGATTACGGCGATGGGAATATCGTAAGGCGCGCAGCGCGGAATGTTGTAGAGCAGAACCGGCAGTGGCGAGCGGTCGGCCACGCTGCGGAAGTAATGGAGCACGGCGGCCGTGGACATCTGGCTGGCGAAGTAAGTGGGAGTACGGACCAGCACCGCATCGTAGCGGAACTGCGCCGCGGCCTCGGCCAGCTCGACCGTGGTCTTTACGCTCTCATGGCCGACGCCGGCGATGAGGACTTTTTCGGGCGCGGCGGCTTCGGCGGCCACGCGCAGAACGTCGCGGGATTCGGCTTCGTCGAGGGCAACCGCTTCGCCCGTTGAGCCGAGCAGAAGAATGCCGGAGAGCAGGGTGCGCGAGTAACGCGCCACATTGGCTTCGAGCTTGCGAAAATAGATGCGCTCGTCCGGATAGAACGGCGTGGGAACAGCGGCGAAGATGCCCTCAATCAACATGGTCTTATTGTAGAACCACGGGATGAGGAAATGGCCGGTTCCCTGCTCAGGCTACGGTGTCGGCGTGCAGTTGCTGGAGCGCGTAGACCGTGGTGCGCTGGCGCTGCATGGCGGCAATGCCCTCGGCAGCGGCCTGGGCTGCGGCGATGGTGGTGATGGTGGGAATGCGCGCCAGCACCGCGGCGCGGCGGATGGCCTTCTCGTCGAAGAAGGTATCCTGGCCACGCGGTGTGTTTACGATGAGCTGGATGCGATCGCCCTTGATCAGGTCTACGACGTTGGGGCGGCCCTCCTTGACCTTGAAGACCCGCTCCACGCTGAGGCCCACGCTCTCAAGCGCGTTGGCCGTGCCCTCGGTGGCCACGATGTTGAAGCCCAGGTGGACATAGCGGCGGGCCAGTTCCATGGCCGCTTCCTTGTCGTGGTCGTTGACGCTGAAGAAGACCGTGCCGCTGGTGGGCAGCACATGGCCGGCCGAGAGTTGTGCCTTGGCGAAGGCCTCGCCAAAGGTGGCCGCCACGCCCATTACCTCGCCGGTGGAGCGCATCTCCGGGCCCAGAACCGTGTCCACTCCGGCAAACTTGTTCCAGGGGAAGACAGGCGACTTTACATAATAGAAGGCGCCGGTTTCGAGATCCTTGCCTGCGGCCAGTTGGCGGGGGAGCAGTTCGCGCAGCTTGCGGCCGGTCATGAGGCGCGCGGCCACCTTGGCCAGCGGAATTCCAGTGGCCTTTGAGACGTAAGGCACGGTGCGCGAGGCGCGCGGGTTGACCTCGATGACGAAGACATGGTCGTTGTCCTCGGCGTCGCGCTGGATGGCAAATTGAAGATTGACCAGGCCGACCACCTTGAGCGCGAGGGCCAGCTTGCGCGTATAGGTGCGGAGGACTTCGAGCGTCTCCGGGCGGATGTTGACGGCGGGCAGGACGCAGGAGGAGTCGCCGGAGTGGATGCCGGCTTCTTCGATGTGCTGCATGATGCCAGCGATGATCACGTCTTCGGTGTCGCAGAGGGCGTCTACGTCGACTTCGGTCGCATCCATGAGGAAATGATCGACGAGGACGGGCCGTTCCTGAGAATACTCGACGGCCTGCTTCATATACTGGGTTACGGCCTCGCCGTCGTAACAGATGACCATGGCGCGGCCCCCGAGCACGTAGCTGGGGCGCACCAGCACCGGGTAGCCGATGCGCTCGCCGATGGCCAGCGCCTCTTCCACGCTGGTGGCTGTGCCGCCGCGGGGCTGAGGAATGTCGAGCTCTTCGAGCAGCTTGCCGAAGCGCTTGCGGTCTTCGGCCAGGTCGATGGATTCTGGAGAAGTCCCGATGATGGGCACGCCGGCGGCGCGCAGGCGCTGGGCCAGGTTGAGCGGCGTCTGGCCGCCGAACTGGACGATCATGCCGATCTCCGCGCCCGACTGGGCCTCGTGGTTGTAGATGGCCAGCACGTCTTCAAGCACAAGCGGCTCGAAGTAGAGGCGGTCGCTGGTGTCGTAGTCCGTGGAGACGGTCTCAGGGTTGCAGTTGACCATGATGGTCTCGTAGCCATCGTCTTTGAGCGCGAAGGCGGCGTGGCAGCAACAGTAGTCGAACTCGATGCCCTGGCCGATGCGATTGGGGCCGGAGCCGAGGATGATGATCTTGGGCGTCTGGGTGGGCGCGGCTTCGTCCTCTTCGTCGTAGGTCGAATAGAGGTAGGGGGTCATCGACTCGAACTCGGCGGCGCAGGTGTCCACCAGTTTGAAGACGGGGCGGATTCCCTTCCCTTCGCGCAGTTCCCTCACCTGCTGGATGCCGGCGTGGCCTTCGAGTTTCCACTCCGTGGCGATGCGCTCGTCGCTCAGGCCGAGGCGCTTGAGGCGGCGCAGTTGCTCCTCGGTGATGGTCTCCGGGGTGGTCGAGGCGATCTTCATCTGCTCCAGCGTGATCTCGCGAATCTGGTGCAGGAACCAGGGGTCCATGCCGGTGAGGCGCGCCACTTCGCGCACGCTCATGCCGCGCTCAAAGGCGAAGCGGATGTAGCCGAGTCGCTCGGGCTGCGGCGTGACCAGGCGTTGGGTGAGGCGGCGCGGTTCCAGGGTGATCTCCGCCCCGGTCTTCTTGCCGGTTTCCAGCGCGCGCCAGGCCTTCATCAGCGCTTCCTTGAAGGTGCGGCCGATGGCCATGACTTCACCGACAGACTTCATCTGCGGGCCCAGCGTGTCGTCGGAGCCGGGGAATTTTTCGAACTGCCACTTGGGGATTTTGACAACGACGTAATCGATGGTGGGCTCGAAGCAGGCGGGCGTCTTGCGCGTAATGTCGTTGGGGATTTCGTCGAGCGTGTAGCCGACGGCGAGCTTGGCAGCGATCTTGGCGATGGGAAAGCCGGTGGCCTTGGACGCGAGAGCCGAGGAGCGCGAGACGCGTGGGTTCATCTCGATCACGGTCATGCGGCCATCGACGGGGTTGACGGCGAATTGCACATTCGACCCGCCGGTCTCGACGCCGATTTCGCGCATGACGGCGATGGCTGCGTCGCGCATCTTCTGGTACTCGCGGTCGGTGAGCGTCTGCGCCGGAGCGACGGTGATGGAGTCGCCGGTGTGGACGCCCATGGGGTCAAAGTTCTCAATGCTGCAGATGATGATGACGTTGTCGGCCAGGTCGCGCATCACCTCGAGCTCGTACTCCTTCCAGCCAAGGACGCTCTCTTCGATGAGGCACTCGTGGACAGGCGAAAGGTCGAGTCCGCGGGCGAGGATCTCCATCAGCTCTTCGCGGTTGTAGGCGATGCCGCCGCCGGAGCCGCCGAGAGTGAAACTAGGGCGAATCAAGACCGGGAAGCCGAGCTTGCCCGCGAAGTCGAGGCCGTCGCGAAGGTTGTTGACCAGCGCCGACTTTGAAACTTCCAGGCCGATGCGGATCATCGCATCCTTGAAGAGCAAACGGTCTTCGGCCTTCTTGATGGCCTCCAGCTTGGCGCCGATGAGCTCGACGTTGTAGCGGTCGAGAATGCCGGCGTCGGCCAGATCGACGGCGAGGTTGAGGGCCGTCTGTCCACCGACCGTGGGCAGAAGGGCGAACTTGCCGGGAAGGTTCCGGCCCGCGGCGTCGGCGCCATTCCCACCGGAAGGAAGGCCGGGGCCATGCAGGAGCATCTCCGACTCGATGCGGATGATCTCCTCGACGTACTCGCGGGTGAGCGGCTCGATGTAGGTGCGGTCGGCGAGGTCGGGATCGGTCATGATGGTGGCCGGGTTGGAGTTCACCAGCACCACCTCGTAGCCCTCCTGCTTGAGGGCCTTGCAGGCCTGCGTGCCGGAGTAATCGAACTCGGCGGATTGGCCGATCACGATCGGCCCCGAGCCGATCACCAGAATCTTTTGGATGTCATTTCTGCGTGGCATATGTTTGTTCGATTTCCTGGATAATGTTGATGCCCTTGCATCATTGCAACAATGCTGGCGGTAACTTCAAATCATCCCAAGTTTTAATCTTTGGCGTCCGGATCAAACTTTTTCTGGTTTTCTCGTCGAGTTTCGGTTCTGCCATTGGCTCACTATTGAAATTCACAAACCCATGGAATGTTCTCTCAAATTTCCCTGCTCCGGTCATTTCGCAGTGTTGTTCGTATCCCCAGCCCGGTTTCTCCATGCCATTCTGCATAACCTCCGGAAGCATCCAATCTGATGACTCGACAGCCGTAATCTTTCGCTGGGTCAAACAATAGAATGTCCTATTCTCGTTCTCGACATCCAATTGCATCTCCCACATCTCTATCAGAATTCGGTCTTCCTGTTTCCATACAGTTACAGTCGCAAAGAAATCTGTCTCCAGCCCATGAATTCCCTTCGCCAAGTCCTTAACGAGAATCCATGTATTATCTGGAAGGTCAGCATAATGAGGTGCTACCGTTTTCAGATCTACTCCACATTCTTGAGCGACACGCACCAGCGAAGGTTCAGGAATACCTGCCTTGATTCTTGCTAGATACTGACTGAATGGGTCCTTCTTATGTGCAACCTGAGCGGAAGAAAAAGAAGTCCCCAGCCCCACCGACAAAATCAGGACTGGGAGCCAGTTCTTCATCCCTTCCACTCCTCCATCATCTTTCGGAAGTCGTGGAAGAGGTAGTGCGAGTCATGCGGGCCGGGGGCGGCTTCCGGGTGGTACTGGACGCTGAACAGCGGCAGCGTCTTGTGGCGCAGGCCTTCGAGGGTCTGGTCGTTGAGGTCCACGTGGGTCAGTTCCACTTCATTGGCGTTGATTGAGTCGGGATCGACGGCGAAGTTGTGGTTGTGGGCCGTTATCTCGACCTTGCCGGTTGCGTTGTTGCGGACGGGGTGGTTGCCGCCGTGGTGACCGAATTTGAGCTTGTAGGTCTTGCCGCCCAGGGCCAGGCCGGTGAGCTGGTGCCCTAAGCAGATTCCAAAGACCGGCACGCGGCCCAGGAACTTGCGAATGGCGCGGACGGCGTAGTCCACCGGCTCGGGGTCGCCGGGGCCGTTGGAGAGGAAGACGCCGTCGGGCTTGAGGTCGAGCACGTCTTCGGCGGTGGTTTCGGCGGGGACGACCGTTACGCGGCAGCCCTCGCGGGTCAACATGCGGAGGATGTTGTGCTTGATGCCGAAGTCGTAGGCAACCACATGCAGCAGGCGCCTGTAGGGCTCCTCGCGCGGGATAAAACCATGAGTCAGCAGAGGCTCGCCGCTCTGGTTGCGGCTGTCGTCGGCGTCGAAGGTGTAGATGGCCTTGGTGGAGACGACGCGGGCCAGGTCGGTGCCGTCCATTTTGCGAATGGCGCGGGCCCGCTGCACGAGAACCTCGGGGTTCGACTCGAGGGTTGAGATGACGCCCCGCATCACGCCGTGGGTGCGGAGATGCCGCACCAGCGCGCGGGTGTCGATCTCGGCGAGGACGGGGACGGCGTAGCGCTCCATATACTCGTCGGTGACCTGCTCGGAGCGCCAGTTGGAACTGATGGGCGAGAACTCGCGGACGATCAGGCCCTCGATATAGGGCCTGGCCGACTCGTTGTCTGCCTGGCAGGTGCCGTAGTTGCCGATCTGGGGGTTGGTGAGAACGACGATTTGGCCGGCGTAGGAAGGATCGGTGGCGATTTCCTGGTAACCGGTAAGGGAAGTATTGAAAACAACCTCGCCCTGGCATTCACCAGGTGAGCCATAGCCGTGGCCACGGAAGATGCGCCCGTCTTCGAGCGCCAGAATCGCCTGCATCGCGTCTCCGGGGAGTGGATTCAACCGATTCTACCACCTGCGGTGGGGCAGACGGCACCTGCTGTGCAGCAGACGGTGGCTTTTCGCTCGCACTGGCCTGGTGGATCCCTACCCTCTCGCCAGAAAAGAGGCGAAGCTAGCGCACCACGCCGGCATCGCGGGTGGGCCAGTAGATGTAGACGGCCTTGCCATAGATGAGGGAGCGCTCGACGGGGCCGAACTCGCGGCTGTCGGAGGAGATGGAGCGGTGGTCGCCCATCATGTAGTAGCTGCCCTCGGGAACCACCATCTCCGCAACCGAGCGAGTATCTCTAAATTCATCAGGGACATAGGGCTCAGATTGCAGGTTGCCGTTGAGGAAAACCCGGCCGTGGTCGATGCGCAGCCGGTCGCCGGGCAGGGCGATGACGCGCTTGATGTAGCTCTTTTCAGGGTCGCGCGGATAGTGGAAGACCACCACGTCGCCGCGCTCGATACTGGAGAGGTGGTAGACGAACTTGTTGATGAAGAGGCGGTCGCGGTCTTCCAGCCGCGGCAACATGCTGGTGCCTTCCACGCGGACCGGTTGGTAGAGGAAGGTGATGATCAGAATGGAAGCGACAGCGGAGACAACCAGATCGCGCAGCCAGAGGCCCAGTCCACCCGCGTTGCGCACGGGTGCGGACGCCAGAGCGCTCTCTGGAAAGCCGGCGTCCGACGCGGAGCCGGTGGGTTGACCGGGAATGGGAGGGAGATCGTTACCTACCGATGGCATTGCCGCCCTGGCCTTTGAAGAAATCAACAAGCAGATTCTAAAGCAGAAATGGACTTAGAGGAACACGATTTGCGTGAACCCTGCGCTGGCCGTCTCTGTCTATTCGACGATTGTGGAGATCTGCAAGTGAGCTTGAAGAGCAGAAATCTCCGAATTAGAGTATAACCGGTAGCTGCGGTGCGGCGAAATGGCACGAACGGGTCACACAAAAGTAATGCGGGGACCGTTTGGACAGTCCCCGCATGGGTTTGGGTTGATCGGTTCCCTGCTACTGGCAGATGCCGCCGCTGCCAGCGTTGTAGATGGCCTGCACCTGGGCCTGGGTCAGCGCGGCGCTGGAGACCATGACATCGTTGATCAGGCCGGTGAAGGGACGGTTTTCGTTGACCTCCTGGCCAATGGCGAACCAGTCGCTGGCGGGGTAGGAGATTACGCCGCTCCAGGAGTTCACCGTCTGCAGGGGCTGCGACACGCCGTTGTAGTAGACAATGGGCGGCCCTCCGGCAACGCGCGTGGCAGTCACCAGCGTCCATTGGTTGAGCGGCACCTGGGTAGAGGTGTCGGTGGAGTGCCACTCGGTCCCGTCGCCAATCTGGAAATGGATATGGCCCGGCGGTATCCCCGTGTAGCCGTCCGGATTGCTCCGGCCATCGAAGAAGATGGTCGTGCCACCGTAGACGCCATCATCCTGGCTGCCCACGATGAATCCCATCGCTCCGCTGCCGTAGTCGGTAGGCAGAGTAGTTGGGTAAATCCAGGCCGACAGGGTTATGGCGTTCTGGATTTGCAGGCTGGTGGGCACGGGCTGGCCCATGAAGACATACTGGTTGCTTCCGCTCAGGCTGAACGCATCCCCTACTTCGCCGAGACCGTAAGTAACGCCATTCTCCAGGGTCCCGCTGTTGCCGCCGGGGCCAAGGTCGGTGGCGTTGTCGTTGCCCGGCCACAGGGAGACGAGCCCTGGTACCGACGCCTGTGCCACACAGGCAGGAACTCCGACGACGGTGGCGGAGCAGGAGGCGTTGGTGCCTCCATTGCTGCCGTTGCAGGACCAGGTCCAGCTTCCTGGGTTGGTAATGGCGGAGGCCGCGCCCGCCGAGCAGAGGTTGGCCGTCGGAGCGGAGGAGAACGACTGTCCGTTGGCGGTGCCGCAGGCGCCGTTGACCGTGACAGCCGCGCCGGTGGTGAAGGTGGTTTCCACGCCGTAACTGTAGTTCGGGTTGCCGGCGATATCGTAGAGGTACCAGTTATTGGGCCAATAGACCAGGTCGTAGATCGTGGTCCCGGTCAGCGGGGTCGTCGGCGTGAGGGTGACTGTCTTCCAATCCGACGAGATGCTGAGGGTGGTGGGAACGGTGGTTTGCGTATTGTGAGTACGCAGGTAGACCTGGCTTGAGGTGATGAGCGCCGGGTTCATCGGGTAGCTGAAGGTCACCGAGATGGTCGGATTGTTGTCGGCTGTGGTGACCCCGTTCGCCGGAGTCGCGGCTGTGGCTGTCGGGTTGGTCCAGACGAAGCCGGTTCCGGTGGTGAAGCTGCTGGTGGTGACGCCGGTGGCCGGATTGCCGTTGAGATCCGTCACGCCGGCAAAGTTGAACGTGTACGTAGTGTTCGGCGCCAGGGTCCATGGCAGTTGCACATCGGCGATGTAGTTTCCATCCTCCGCATACACTGCGATCGGCTCCGGGCTGCCGCCGCTGGGGGTCAAGGTGATGTTGCCCATCGATTCCGAAGCGACGGGTTGGTTGAACAGCAGCATGAGGCTGGTGTTGTTCCACGGGCCGCCGATAGTGTTCAACGGCACATTGGTGGCGCCGCTGGGCGGGTTGGCGTAGACCAGCGACGGACCGACGGCGTCTGCACCGTTGCCGGTGTAGAAGCCCGCCGAGTTATTCTGCTGACCATTGCCGGTCAGGTCGATGGCGCCGTTGCAGTAGTAAATGTACTGCGCGTTGGCGTAGAGCGGCGAGACCGGCGTCATGGTTACTGACATCAGGTCCGAGGCCCAGGTATAGTTCACGGGGATGGCTGCGTTGGTCACGTAGCTGTAGATGTAGGTGTTGGACGGGTTGACGCTGCTGGGATCCACGGCCTGTGAATAGTGGCAGGTAAAGGAAGCGTTTGTGCCGATTCCCGTTTGCCAATAGCCGAAGTCGAGTGCAGCAGTGGGAGAACTGTAGTCGGGAGCGGCCGCGGTGGTGAAGGTGGAGGTGGCTGGCGTAAAGGCGTTGCCCGCGTAGTCCAGCACGTTGGAAGTTGCGCTCCCTGGATTGACGTTCACGGTAATCGAGGTCGACGGGGGCAACGGATTCACCGGCGAGAAGTTGATTTCGCGCACGTCGTTGGCGCTGTAGTTGTAGCTCCAGGTTCCGGGCACCGGGGTGCCGCCGGCGGTGATGGTCATGTTGGCCGGGTTGATGGAGGCCGTGTCGACCGCCTTGGAGAACCAGAATCGGATGTAACCGTTGGTTCCCACAGTCACTGCGCCGTTGGGCGGTCCTATTGCAACCGTGCCTGCGGTCGTGTCTGCGGTGGCAGTGGAGCTGGCGTAGAAGTTGACCTGCCAGCAATTGCCCTGCGTGGCTACGCCATTGGCTCCCTTGACGCTGGAGTTGGCGCAGACATAGTAGAGCTGCGTCGGGGTCAGAAGCGAATTGGGCACCATCCGGATCAGGGTTGTGGTCGGCATGCTGAGCGTGATGGGCGGATAGACGCCGGTGCTGCCGTCGTACAGGTAGACGTTGCTGCTGGTCACCGTGGTCGCGTCAATGGGCTGGCTGTACTCGAAGTCGATCTGAGTGTTGACAGGCACAGAGCTCGACCCGGAGGACGGACTGTATGCAATCAGAACCGGCTGGGCAGTGGCCGGATTCACCGCGGCCGCGGTGTAGAAGTAGCCGCTGTTCCCGTTGAAGGGATTGCCGTACACATCCAGCACGCTGCCGGAGAGGAACCACTGGACGGTGGCGCCGGCCGGGAACTGAACCGCGGGCAGGAACTGAATCTCGTAGCCGTCGGCCGCAGATACCACGCTACCGGAGTAGACTGCTCCGTTCACCGTGACGGTAAGTTGGCCCGGCAGAGTGGAAGCGTTGACCTGCCGGTTCATGTAGAGGGTCAGGTCGGTGTCGGTTGGAACCCCGCTTGCATTGTTTCCCGGAGCTTCAGACTGCACGCCGCCGTTGCCGGTGGCGGGATTGACGCCCGTGGTGAAGGTGCTGTTGAAGGTGCTGGCCAGCGCATTGCCCGACGGATCGCTGATGCCGCCGGCGGGCAACTGGATGGAGTAGGCGGTGCCGGTGTACAGGGTGCCGCTGTTGAAGGTCATGGTGCGGTTATCCGCCGACATGGTGATGTTGCCGCGGTCTTGCAGACCCTGGCCGGCGAACAGCAACGTGTTGTTGTTGTTGTTGTACACGGTGTAGGGGTTGATGCCCTTGTTGAAGGTGACCGAGACCGGCGTGTCAGGCCGCACGTTGGTGGCGCCGTTGGCCGGACTCACCGAGAGCACCGTCAAAGGCGTGGTATCGGGCGTAGAGCCGGTGGTGGTGAAGCTCAGCAACTGCATCCAGCCATTGTTGGGGTTGCCGCCGTACGCATCGCCGGCGAGATCTGTGAGGCCGCCGGTGGCGCCAACGTAAATCGTCGCATTCGGAGGATACGGGCTGCTGGGCGTAAAGGTCACCGCATTGCCGTTGACCACGTAGCTGCCGGCCAGCCCCCAACTGCTGTTCCAACTGTTCATCACCAGGAAGTCGCCGAGGTTGACAGTCGCCGAATTGAGCGGCTGGCTGAACATGAGGGTGATGGGTGACAGGTTGTTGGTTACGTTGGAGCCGTTCACGATGCTGGCGCTGGTGAGCGTAAGCCCGCCAGTCGCCGCAACGGTGCCGGTGGTGAACGTGGTGGTGGAAGGCACCACCGCGTTGCCGTTGGCGTCAGTAAAGCCGCTGACCTGCACGGTGTAAGTGGTGTTGGCGAGCAACGCGCCGGTGGGCGCAAACAGGAGAGATTGAACGGCCGGCAAGGAAACGGTTCCGGCTACCGGTGTGGCTCCCTGAAGCAACTGCACCGAACTCTGCGTCCAGGAGGTGGGATCAATGGGCGCACTGATCGAAACCTGCACCTGGGCGTTGAGCGGAACGCCTGTGGCGCCATTCAATTGGCTGACGGTGACTGTCGGACCACTTGAAACCGCGCCTCCGGTGGTTGTGAAGTAGACGTTGACGCCGTTCCCGTTGTTTCCATCTTGATCCTGGAAGCCGCAGCAGGCCTGGAAGTAGTAGCGGGTGTTGGGCAGCAGCGCAACCTGCGGGACCATTGTCACTTCCATGCCATTCGAGGACGGGGTAACGGTGAGTGGAATCCACTGACCGGTGTCCTGCAGGTACATGCGGAAGGTGTTGTTGTTGACCGTGATTGGGTTCAGCGGCTTGTTGAACACCAGTTTCGGCGTCACGTTGGTTCCGGCTGTGGTGTTGCCAGCCGGATCGCTGTTGATGGCGGTGGCGGGATTGATGTCGAAGGTGGCGCCCGTGGTGAAGGAGTTGTTCACGGCAGGGACTGTGTTGCCGGCCGGATCTTTCACGCCGACGATGTTCATGGTGTAGGTGGTGTTCGGAGCCAGCGGGGCCGAGGGCAGAAGTTGCAGCACGGTGTTGCCGCTGCCGAGAATCGGCGTGGTGGCAATGGTCGAGCCGCCCTGGGTGACGGTGGCGCTTCCGATAGAGTTGGGATCGATGGGACCGCTGAACTCGGCCTCAATGATCGCGTTGGTGCCCAGGCCGGTGGCGCCGCTCAAAGGATTGAATGCGACCACCGTGGGTGCGGAGCTGGCGCTGGTCAGCCCGGCGTAGAAGCTGGGTGCGAACTCGCTCACCGTATTGCCGGCAAGGTCGGTGCCGCTGGCTACCACAAACTCGTACTGACGGCCGGCCGACAGCGGCGCGTTTGGCAGCAGATAGGCGACCGACTGGGTCGCGTTCCAGGAGAGCGTGGCGCCGATGCAGGTTCCCTCCAGATAGTCGTAGATGTAGAAGTTGGCGCAGGCGCCGGGCTGGCCGGCGGTGAAGGTGGTCACGTCCATCGACTCGCTGAACTGGACGGTGATCTCCGAGTTGGTGGGAACGCTCTCGTTGGCGTTGACGCTGCTCCAGACAACCGTTGGCTGGATGAAGTCGGGCCCCGGCGCGGTGGTGAAGCTTGAGCTGTAGTTGATGGGATGGCCAACCAGGTCGAGGACGCCGTTCAGCGTCATCGTCAGGGTGGTGGAGGCCGGCAGCGGAGCGTTGGGCACAAACTCCACGCGCGTGTCGGTGGAGTTGAACCAGAAGCTGCCTGCCAGCGGCGTGGTGCCGTCGGTTACCTGGAAGGTGTTGCTGTTGACGCTGACCGGATCGATGGGCTTGCTGATAACCACGCCCGGCGTGACGTTGACACCCACGTTGGTGGCTCCGCTATAGGGTACGGCGCTTTGCACGGCAGGCAGGGTGCTGTCAGCCGCGGCGCCGGTGTACTCATACCATGACTGGGTGCCGCTGAAGGGCACACTGGTCGAGCTCTGCAGACCGGAGTTGATCTCCACATAGAGGTAGTGGTTGACCGGCAGCGTGCTGGTTGGCGTCATCCGCACCTCGTTAGGTTCCGGCTGCGAATAAGTAACCGGAATCACCAGGTTGCCGTTGGAGTTGTCGATGACGTAAATGTTGCTCGCGGTCACGGTCGCAGGATTCAGCGGCGTGTTGAACTGCACGTCGAAGAAGGTGTTGAGCGCAACCGGGTTGGAGTACTGTGGCGGCGAGGCAACCTGCACCGCCGGCACCGTGCTGGCGGTGCTGGCGGCCGCATAGAAGTAGCCGGAGGCAGCGTTGATAGGCGTGTTGTAGGTGGTGTCGAGCAGGCTGCCTGTGGTCCACCACTGGATGAGCGCGCCCGGTGTCCAGGGGGAACTGGGAGTGAATACCAGCGTGTAACCGTTGTCGAGCACAGCAACCGAGCCGGGGATGGCGACGTTGTTCTGCGCCACTTCAAAGCTGCCGCTGGCCGTGGCCGCGTTGATGGGCAGACTGGTGTAGATGGTGATGGGCTGGTTGACGTCGATGCCGCTGGCGGCGTTGCCCGGACGCGTACTGATCACCGTGCCATTGGTGTTTGAGTCGTAGTAGGTGGTCGTGAACTGGCTGGTGTAGTTTTGCAGCGCATCGCCGGTCCAATCCGTCAGGTTGCTGTTCAGCACCGCGGTCATTACCGTGCTGCCCGGCATCGGGTAGCAGTTGAGGGAGACAGAGGTGTTGTCCTGCGACCTGGTGTAGCTGCCTCCGCCGCACCACGGGCTCTGTCCATCGCCGGCGAAGAGGCCAAAGTCGGCATTGGCTGCGTTCGGGTTGATGGAGCCTGGGTTAATGGAGCGGTTGAAGGTGGCCGTCACGGGCGCGCGCAGGCCTACGCCGGTTGTGTTGGCGGCCGGCGTGAAAGCGACAACCTGGAAGGACGAGGAGGGCGCAATGACCGTACCGTTGGTGGTGAAGTTGGTGAGCTGCGTGTAGCAGGTGCCCGCACTGTCTCCGGCCGTATCGCGCGGTCCGCCGCATGCGCCGACCCAGATATTCGTGTTGACCGGGAACGGACTGTCCGGAGTGAAGGTCACCTGGTTGCCGTTGACCTGATAGTTCCCGGCCACTTCCTGACTGCTGTTCCAGCCGATCATGACGGGGAGCGTGGTGGAGTTGACCGTTGCCGGATCAATCGCATTGTTGAAGTTGAGCGTGATGGTGGTGTTGGTGGCGACGCCGGTGGCGTTGTTCGCCGGAACCGCGCTGGTCAGCGCCAGGCCGCCGGTAAAGCTGGCGCCGCAGGTTTGAATGGTGGCTCCCAGACGGAAGGCCTCGAGGCTGTTGTCGGTCGAGCCCCATCCAAGGGCGAGCGTGTTGCTGCCAACGGTCAGCAGGCCGTTGGGAATGGCGACGTTGAGGCTGGCTGGACTGTAGATGGCGTTGATATTGCCGGTGATCGCAGTCCCGTTGATGGCCAGTTCTCCGTTGTCGTCGACTCCCATGGATCCCACCAGGCAAAGGTTGCTGGGCACAGTAGGGCCGGGGACATTGAAGGTGGTGTAGTAGAGCCCGAAGGTGTTGCCGGTTCCGCTGTTCGGATTGATGGTGATCCAGTCCGCAGTGGGTCCATTCGCCTGCCAGGAGCCATACCAGCCGGTGTCTCCCGGCCCGACGGTGAGAAGCGGCTGCGCCGCACCCAGCGATGGCGAGCCAAAGGTGGTTTCCGAAGGCGTGGTGGTAATCCCGGTGGTATAGACCACCCAATGCCCGTCCGCCGTGTTGTTGGTAGTGATTAGTTGGCCGGACGCATCGAGGCCGGTGGAGACGTTGATCACGGCGGCCGACGCAGCGGTGGTGAAGGTGCTGCTGAAGGCCGTGCCCGAGTTCCCTTCTTCGTCCGCGTAGCCGCTCACCTGCACCGTAAACTGTGTGCCGGGTTGCAGCGCGGTGGCTGGAACGAAGGTGAAGGTCATCAGGTCGCCCGCCAAAGTTGCTGTGCCGGGGATGGCCGAGCCGCCCGACGGCGTCACGGTGATGGCGTTCGAGACGGTTTCCGGATTGATGGGCGCGCTGAAGTGCACCGTCACCTGCGCGTTCAGCGGCACGCTTGTGGCGGAGTTGGCCGGCGAGACGGAGGCCACGGTGGGTGCGGTAGTGTTGGTACCCGCGCCCGTGGTGAAGTAGGTGTTGACGCAATTCAGGTAGTTCCCGTCCATGTCGTAGTTGCCGCAGGCCTGGTGCAAGTAGTAGTAGGTGTTGGGCAGCAGCGGATACGTCGGGGTGAAGGTGGAGCTCATGCCATTGGGCGCAACCGTGACCGAGCCCTGGATGTACTTGCCGCTGTCGGCGTTGTAGAGCAGCACGGTGCCGGTGTTGATGTCGATTGGGTTGACCGGCTTGGAGTAGACAAACGAGGGCGCGAAGTTGGTGCCCAGGTTGGTTTGGCCGTTGTTGAAGGTGGCTCCGGTCGAGTTCTGCGCCGTGTCGGCGGCGATGCCGGTGGTGAAGGTGAAGCTTCCCGGCGTAAGTCCGTTGCCGGCCGTATCGGCCAGTGGCGCGCCGAAGCTCACTGTGTACGTGGTATTGGCCGCGTATGGGCTGCTGGGCGCGAACGAGAGGATGGTTCCCGGTCCCCAGTACGGGTTGCCGTAGGCATAGCTGTTCCAGCTCCAGGTTCCGACCACCGGGGTGCCACCGGTGCTCACCACGAGTCCGGACTGGGTGGATTGGTTCATATCCGCCGAGAACTCGAGCTGCACAGTGACGTTGGTGCCGACGTTGGTTGCGCCGGCAGGCGGATTGGCGGCCACCACCGTGGCAGGCGTGGTGTTGGCGCTGTCAACGGTGTAGAGAGACTGGTAGCCCCATTGGTTGAACGTGTTGCCGGAGGCATCCTTGATGCCGTTGGTCAGCAGCACGTAGTACTGCGAGTTGACCGCCAGCAGGCTGGTGGGCGTGAAGGTGGCCACCCTGCCCGTGGCATCGACGGTGATGGCGCCGGGCAACGAGACCCAGCCTCCAGGGTTGCTGACCAGCCATATCTCGAACGTGCTGGTGGTGATCGTGGTCCGGTTCATGGGCGAACTGAAGACCGCGGTGAAGCTGCTGTTGATGGGGATGCCGCCGGCGTTCGCGCCGGGGCTGAAGGAGACCAGCGTGGGCGCGGGCACGACGGTAGGCTCGACGGTGAAGCCGCCGGGCACGGTCTCGATCTCTCCACCCGTGGTGGCTATCACATCGTATGGACCGGTCGCGGCCGATGCCCCGATGGTGATGTTGGCGTCCAGGCTGGTGGTGGTGTTTACCGTGACGCTGTTGACAGTAATGCCCGAGCCGAAGCTTACCGCAGTAGTTCCCTGGATCCAATCGGTATAGAGACCGGTCAGGGTTACGTCGAGGGTCTGCCCGTCGGTGCCGATATTGGGGCTGATCTGGGTAATGACAGGCGTGCCCGCCAATATGCTGAAGGCGCCGGTCAATTGCAGACTCTGGCTGTTGGTGTTCACCTGAATGGTGCGCCCGCCCACAGCGGCGTTGGTGGCGACGGTGATGTTGGCCGTCAGTTGCGTGAAGCTGTTGACGGTGATCAGGTTCACGGTCACTCCGGAGCCGAAGCTGACAGTGGTAAACGCCTGTTGGAAGTTGGTGAACGCACCGGTAATGACAACGTTGGCCGTGGTTCCAGCCTGGGCAGTGCCGGGGGCCGCGGTTGTCAGCGCTGGCACGCCGGCGGTGACGCTGAAGCCGCCGGTGAGGGTGGCAATCTCCGAACCCGTGGTGACTGTCGGGCTGTAGGAGCCGATGGTGGCCGTCGGGCTGATGGTGATGCTGGCCACCGCACTGGTGGAATTGCTCACGGTGAGCGAATTGACCGTGATGCCGGAGCCGAAGGTGGCGACGCTGGTTCCCTGCACCCAGTGGGTGAACATGCCGGTGAGGTTGACGCTGAGGTTGGTTGAGCCCTGCGGGCCGGTCGGCGGGCTGACCGCGGAGATCTGCGGAGAACCGTTGGTGACGGTGAAGCCGCCGAGGATGGTGGCAACTTCACCGCCTGTGGTGAGGACGACATTGTAGGCGCCCAAGGCGGTGCTGTTGGGAATGGTGATGCCGACCGTGGCGCTGGTCAGGCCCGTAACTGTCACCGAAGTGACTTGAATGCCGCCGCCGAACGAAGCGGTAGTGACACCCTGCGCCCAGTGCGTCTGGCTGCCGGTAATCTGCACGTTGTACGACTGTCCCTGTCCACCGGAAGACGGGCTAAGGGCGCCCGCGATCTCTGCCGGCCCCTGCACCACCTGGTAGGAATTGGCAAGGCTGACGACCTCGGTTCCCGTGGTCACGGAGACGTTGCGGTAACCCAGCGTGGTGGTGGGTGAAACCGTGATGTTGGCCTGCGCCTGTGTCGCGCTGGTCACGGTCACCGAGTTTACGGTGATGCCGGTTCCGAAGTTGGCGGTGGTGGTGCCATTCACAAAGTTCGTTGCAAACCCGGTCAGGGTAACGGGGCTCGAGGTCAGACCCTGAGGCCCGCTGTTCGGAACCACGGCCAGCAGTTCTGCCTGCGTCTGGCTGACGGTGAAGACGTTGACGCCCGTGGCAACCTCGCCGCCGGTTGTCGCGGTCACGTTGTACTGTCCCGCCGGCGCCGTGGTGTTGACGGTGATGTTGGCCGTGATGGACGTTGGCGAGTTGACCGTGAAGCTGTTGATCAGCACGTTGGGGAAGGTAAGCTGCGTGGTTCCCTGGACCCAATGCGTGTTGGTGCCGTTGATCTGCACCGCAGGCAGGTTGACGCCCTGGCCTGCGGTTGCAGGCGTGACGCTATTGATCACGGCCGGTCCAGGGCTGATGTAGACGGCATTGTTGAGACCAAGCTGCTGCGTGCCGGTGGTGACCGTAACGTTGTACCAGCCGACAGGCGCGGTGGGCAGTGCATAGCCGTTCACCGTCATGGAGGTGGGTCCGGTGACGTTGATGTTGGTCAGCACGATGTATGGGCCGTAGGAAACAACCGGCGGATTTGCGGATGACCAGTTGGTTGCCTGGCTGAGGATGGTGAACACGACGCTGCCCTGTTGCGGCACGGCGCCCGGTCCGCTGGAGAGCAGGTACGGAGTGCCGGCGGTGACCACAAAGCCGTTGTTGATGGTGGCGACTTCACCGGCGGTGTGGGCGCTGGCGCCTGTGGGTCCCTCTCCGGCGTAGGCCGGAATGGCGAGTGTCAGGGTTGCATCGGTTGCGCTGTTGACCTGCGTGCTGGTCACAACAATTCCGTCGCCGAACTGGAAGTAGGTCGAGCCGTTCCAGTGTGTGTTCTGGCCGGTTACGTCCACCGTGATAGTGGTGCCCTGCGGCGAAGTGTTGGGCGCGATGGCCGCGATCAGCGCGAGGCTGGGCGTGACCGAGAAGCCCGCGCCGCCGACCGTCTGGGCGATGGCCGCGGCATCCGGCGTGCTGGCGACCACACTGCGCCCGCCAAGGGTGGCCAGTTGATCGATGTTGATGACCTGGGTGGCAATCGTAGGCCCGAGAATCGTAGGCGGACCAACCGTTGTGACGCCCTGGCCGAAGCTGAAGGTTGTGGTCGAGTCGAACGTTGTGTACTGACCGAGGACATCGACAAGCAGGTTGGTGGCGCCCTGCAGGCCCGAGCCCGGATCGACGATGGTCAGGGTCGGCTGCGCGATCACCACGCTGAAGTTGGCGTTCTCCACCTCTCCGGAGGGATACATGCTGGTGGCCCCGGTCGTCAGCGTCAGGTCGCTGGTCGATGCGGTTGCATTTCCGGCGAGTGTGATGTTGGCGATAGCCGAAGTCGGGCTCAGCACCTGGAAGCAGTTGATGGTGATGCTGGAGTTGATGGCGCCAGTCAGCGTGGTGCCCGTCTGGCCGCAGGCCGGACCTGTGCCGGGCTGCCAATCGGTATAGGCACCGTAGAACGTGATGGTCAGGGTCTGGCCTGGCAGCGCCGAACCTGGCGACACGTACCAGATGTACGGAGTAGGTGGCGGGGCAGGCGCTGTCACCTGGAAGTTGCTCGTCAGACCCTGCGTTCCGGTCTGCACAACAACCGTGCGGTAGCCGAGTTGGGCATTGGCCGCAATGTCGATTACCGCTTCGAGGTGGGTCGCGTTGTCCACCTGGAACGTCTCCACCGTGATGCCGGGGCCAAAGTTCACCGTGGTGCTTCCGGTGGCCCAGTTGGTGTAGAGGCCATAGATGTCGACCAGCAGGCCGGTTGTTCCGGTGGTTGGATCGTTCTGGTGGCTGTTCGGGCTGAGATAGGTGATCACCGGAACGCCGCCAGTCACAACGAATGCGCCGCTGTCGGTCAGGGATTCCCCGTTGGTGACCATGTAGATGGAGCGCGCGCCGGGGTTCGCGGTCGGCGAGATGCTCATGTCCACCGTGGCGTTGGTGGCGCTGTTGATGACCACGGAGTTGATGGTCAGGTCGGAGCCGCCGCCGGCGATGTAGAACTGGGTGAAGTTCTGCTGCCAGTGGGTAGCCGAGCCGTTGATGTTGAACACCACTTCCTGGCCTTCGTTACCGGTGTTGGGCTTTACAGCTGAGATAATCGCCGGACCCGGAATGATGCTGAACACGGTGTTGCTGACGATCTCGGTGCCGGTGCCGTTGGGGTTACCCGGTGTGCACCCCTGGTAAACCACGGCAGTGGTGGAGATGGTGGGCTGATAGGCGCAGGAAACGTTCGGGGTCGAGACAGTGACCAACCGTCCGCCCACATACGACAGCGGATCGATGGTGATGGTTGCGTCGATCTCGGTGGGGCTGACAAAGGCCACCGAATCGACGACAATTCCCGCGCCCAGGGTGGCTGTACTGGCGGAGCTGAAGTGTGAGTACTGGCCGATGAGCCGGACGACCGTGCTCTGTGCGCCCTGCTCCAACTGGTTGGGGATGGCCTCATTGAGCGTAGCTACGCCTGGGCTCACCGTAAAGGCGAACTGCTGCGTCGCCACTTCGCCCAGCGTGGTGACGGTTGCGGTGTGGTAGCCCACACTTGCCGACGTGGAGATGGCCACCGGCACGGTCAGGCTGGTGGGGCTGTTCACGACCACGGTGCCAAAGCTGATGCCGCCGTCGCCGAAGCTGACCTGCGATTCGCCGTTGACGAAGTCGGTGGCGGAGCCGGTGATGGTGACCGACTCGGTGGATCCCTGCACGCCTTGTGCAGGGTTGACCAGGCTGACCTGTTCGGCTCCCTGCGCGACGCAGAAGTTATCGTTGATGGCGCCGGTGGAAACCTGCTCGTTGCCGGTGGTGATGGTTAGGTCATGGCCGCAGGGGCTGCCGAAGTCCACATAGGCCAGGGGACTGATCGTGATGTTCGCGATCAGGTTCTCCGAGTCGATGATGTTGAGCGAGTTGACGGTGATGTCCTGGTTGAAGGCGGCCGAGGTAATCACGCTGCCGATCGAAGTGAAGTGCGTGAAGCGGCCCAGCACCTGCAGGCTCACCGTGGTTCCCTGTTCGCTCGAAGTGGGCGAGATGGCAAGCAGCGTCGGCGATCCTTGTTCGATGTCGATGGCCTGCGGCAAGGTCACGACTTCGCCGTCTGTGGTGGTGGTCAGCGTGGCGAAACCGACTGGGGCAACGGAGAGCACGGTGATCTGCGCCTGCGCCGTGGTCGGGCTGGAGATGGTGAGCTGATCCGTCACCACGCCCGAACCGAAGCTCATCGTGGTGCCGCCCTGCAGCCAGTGCGTGCCCACGCCGATGATGTTCAGCGTCACGGTTTGCAGTTGCGCTACCACCGGGATGCCCGTGGGAGTCCCGCCCGGAGGGCAGTTAAAGCCCGGAATGATGTTATTCAATACCGCCGGGCAGGTGAAGTTTGGCTCGACGCTCTGGATGTATGCCGCACTCGGCGTCACGCTGAAGCCGCTGCCGCTGACGATCTGCGAGCCGCTATACATGACCACCGAGTTGCCGCCGACCGGCGCAGTGGGACTGATGGCGATGGTGGCCGTGGCCTGGGTGGGGCTGTTGATGACCAGGTTCGAAATCGAAACCCCTGCGCCCAGGATGGCCTGTGTCTGCCCCTGAACCCAGTTGGTGAGCGAGCCGGTAATGACCACGCCGCTCAGGGTCTGTCCCTGCGATCCGCTGACGGGCTGACCCTTACCAGGGGGGGGCGGGCGGGCTTATGCCCCAGGGAGCCGGCCCTACCCTGCTGCGGGGCCGTTTTTCCAAA
>VFSW01001906.1_pt1 | contig 31592 bp, 26 predicted proteins | sample 5358111 | NCBI WGS metagenome assembly VFSW01 (sample SAMN11554181, study PRJNA540505) | mine drainage metagenome | isolation source: sediment from site ElyBrook_90M | place: USA: Ely Copper Mine, Vershire, VT | collected 2017 | reverse complement strand
CCCCCGCTCCTCTTCATGGGGGGGTGCACGCGGGCCCGGGAGCGGGGCACCCCGCGGTTCACGGCCCAAGGGGCGCGGGCCTGGTTGGCATCGCGCCGCACGGCGACGCCGCTGACGCGCACCAGGTTGGCAATCGTCGCCTCCACCTGGGAGGGGGTCAACTGCGGCACGGCGCGGTCGTAGTCGGCCACGGCATAAAGCGTTCCACGACTGGCCACCAGAGCCACTCCCACGCGGTCCACGGCGGGATTCAGCAGATTGGAGCGGTGGCCGGGCGAGTGCATCCACTCGTCATGAATCGTGGCCGGATCAGGGCCTACGGCCACGTTCTCCTCGATCAGGCTGAAGTGCGCGCCCACTTGCGCGGCGCGTTCGGAGAGGCCCGGCTCGCCGTCATAACGGTGGGCGATGGGCCCTTCGGCGGCCATGCGCAGGCAATGCGCGCGCGCTGCCGCGGCCAGCGACGGATCCCACTGCAGCGGCCCAGCCCCGGCCTCGGCTCGCGCCTGATTGGCCAACTCCACAACCTGCCAGGCCTCGGGCTGGATGGGGCGAGAGCCAGCAGGCCGCGTGGTGCGATACGACTGTGCTTGCGCCAGAACCACGGTTGCAGCCAGCGCCAGACTCACGAGCAGAGCCTTCGAGCACACGGACAAAGTCTTTCTAAAATAGCCCATAACGGATTAGACCCCGCCTGACGGCTACAGTTGCGGTGCTCGGGCGCGGTATTCTGGCAGTGCTCATGACTTTTTCTTCCGCCAGCACGCTCTCCGCTCTGCGCCACCGCCTGCGCTGCCAGCCGCTGGCGGTGGCGGGCGTGGTGCTGCTGGTCTGCTTTGTGCTGGGGGGGCTGGCCGCGCCGTGGATTGCGCCGCAGAATCCTTCTTCCATCGACTTGCCCCATCGCCTGGAAGGGCCTTCGGCGGCGCACTGGGCGGGAACCGACGAACTGGGCCGGGACACGCTCTCGCGGCTGCTGTGGGGGGCGCGGCTCTCGCTGGCCGTCTCCGTCACTGTGGTCGCCATCTCGCTGGCGTTGGGGCTGGCCATTGGAGGGCTGGCCGGCTACTGGGGCGGCTGGGTCGACACGGCTCTGACCACCTTCGCCATGAATACTTTTCTGGCTCTGCCGGGGATTCTGCTGGCCATCGCCTTTGCCGCGTTTCTGGGGCCGGGCTTCAGCAATCTGGTGCTGGCCTTGGCCATCGGCGGCTGGGCCGGTTATGCGCGGCTGGTGCGGGCGCAGGTGATGTCGGTGCGCGAACGCGAGTACGTGGATGCGGCTCGCGCCCTGGGAGCCGGCGGAATGCGCATCTTCTTCCGCCACATTTTGCCGAATATCCTGCAGCCGATTCTGGTGCAGGCGGCCATCGGCATGGCTGGCGTGATACTGGCCGAGGCCACGCTCTCGTTTCTCGGCCTGGGCATTCCCGCGCCCGCGCCCAGTTGGGGATCGATGCTGAACGACGCGCGGCTGCATCTCTTCGATTCACCGCACCTTGTGCTGTTTCCCGCGGCGGCGATTGCCGGCGCGGTGCTGGGCTTCAATTTTCTGGGCGACGCGCTGCGCGACCAGCTCGACCCGCGCACGCGGCTCGAAATCGGCATCTGAATATAGGCATCCGAGAAAGCGCAGCAGGCGCCCCCAGCCGCAACGCAGCTCTCAATGCAGACGATAAGGTTCAGCCGGGAAGGGAACCGGCTCTTTCACTTTTGGCGCAGCGATCAGCGCGGCCTCGTGCAGGCCAATGCCGGTGACGCTGTGGATGTTGACGAGCGGCCCCGCATAGCCGGTGACCGCAATGTTCCTGAGCACGGCATTGCGCACGTTCGCCAGATAAATTCCTTTGCCGCAACTGCCGGTCACATTGGTCAGCGAGAGGCCTTCCAGAGGCTTTTCGGACGAGATGTCGGTACCGTCCACCAGAATCGGAGCATCGGTGACGTGAATGTTGGAGAAGCGAAGGTTCCGTACCGATGGAATGCCCGTTTTTCCCGGCACGGGGTCTTGATCCTGCTTGCCGCTCGCCGTCAGGTTGAGGCGCAGCAGGCCGCCCTGGGTTCCAGAGACTTCGAGGTCGCGGGCATCGATATCTTCGATGAAAGCGCCTCGGCCGATGTGGCTTTTGATGTAAATGGCAAAGGATCTGGCGCCGGTAAACTTGCAGTGCTCGATGCGCACGCCGCGGATGCCGCCGGAGGTTTCGCTGCCAATGCCGATGCAGGCGAAGAGCGAGTCGGCGAATGTGCAGTTGGAGATGCGCACGTCTTCCGTGGGCCGGTGCAGCAGATAGCCCTCGCTGCCGCGGCCGGACTTGAGCGAGATGCAGTCGTCGCCGGTGGAGATGTCGCAGCCGTCAATGCGCACGTGCTTGCAGGAGTCCACGTCGATGCCGTCGCCGTTGCCACCCGTCGAGCGAATGGTCAGATTTTTGACGGTCAGATTCTCGCAGCAGGTGGGGTGCAGAGACCACATGCCGTGATAGCTGGTGGAAAAACCTTGCAGGTGAATATCGGTGCAGTTGATCGGCTCGACCAGCGTGGGACGGCGCACTTTGATCTGCCAGTTGCCCGGTCCATGAGCGGGAGCGTAGCCAATGATCTTTCCCGGCCCGACAATTCCAATGTGTTCCTCGTCGATGGCATAGATCAGCCCAATGTGCCCTGGGATCCACTTGCCTTCCCAGCGAACCTGGGTGACGGGATAGTCGGCGTAATCAGAGCTCCCGGTCAGGATGGCGCCGCTCTCAAAGCGCAGAACGATCTTCGACCGCAACTGGATCGATCCGGCGAGGTAGTTTCCGGACGGAACCAGCACCTCGCCGCCGCCAAAGGCGGAGCAGCGGTCGATGGCCTGCTGAATGGCCGCGGTGTCCTTGGTCGTGCCGTCGCCGGCTGCGCCAAAGTCGCGGCCGGTCATGATGACGGCGGGCTTTAGAATCGCCGGGCTCGCGCTCTCCGGGTGGGTTGACGATGATTGCGCCGGTTCCGCGAGGCCGACTCCCGAAAGCAGGGAGAGCGCGGGCAGGGCGAGGAGACTCTGGCCGGCCTTCCTTAAAAATCCGCGGCGCTCCAAGACTTGATTCTTCATTTCCGTGACCTTCCGTGAACGCTAGGGCTGAGTGAGAGTTTGGAGCGGTGTCGATGCCTGGCTGAGGTCATCGGCGCCTTTGAGCGGGTGAGCCTCCGTCAGCCGCCTGCCTAGAAAGTTGGCGAGGTCGGGAATGTCGTACTGGAGCAGCGCTCCGGGCAGAACATCTTCCGGCGCGCCGATCGGCAGCGGCGCATCGAGCAGGCTGCGATAGCTCGTGAGCGAGCGGTCCACGGCAATGCGCTTCAGGAGCGGATCGAGAACAGCGGCATGAAGCAGGACCAGACCCATGTGGCCGCCGGCAACCGCGTTGATCCGGTTTGGATCGACGTCGGCGCGGCTGGCCAGGTAATCAGCGGCGCGGATTACATCGTCAACACGCAGTCCGATCAGCGTGCGGCCCATCAGATCGGCGCGCAGACTGAGCAGGTAGAAAGGCCCGAGGATGGGCGACTTCATATCATCGGTTCCCGGAGGCGAGGGACGAGGCGTGATGGCCAGAACAACATTTCCGGACGCGGCCAGCGCGTTGAACTGGGCCAGATTGGCGCGCGCGATGGGATTGTCGGCATGGATCGGGCCGGGCGTCACGAGCAGCACGGCGGGATGACGGCCCGCGCCTTGCGGACAACTCAGTTCGCCCTCAAGACCGGTCTCCGCGTTTGGCGCTCCGGCGCTTGGCGGAAGCACAAACGGGCCGCTCTTTGCGGCCAGCAACTCCGCGCCGGGATGAAATGCGCCAGGTCGGGCTGTTGCACCTGTTACATCACGGACGGCCGCGGCCAGCTCTGCGCGGGCGAGCGGCCGGTGAGCGGGAATCAAGCTGGCTGCTCGCTTCTTGTTGAGCGTGAAAACCGTAGCCTCGCGGGGATAGCTGGTCAGCACCTGGCCGGTGGGCGTAACCTGCAATGCGTCCTTGGGCAGGTCCACGGGCGTTCTGGAATAAATTCCGCCACGGCTGGAACCAATCGGCGGAAAAATGAGATGGGTTGCGTGTACGCCAGGCTCCAGATTGCGGACGAAGAAGCCGATAATATTGCCCATGATGTCGGCAAGCGCGCCATGGCCGCCGGGGCCGGTGATGAACTGGAGAGCGGCGCTGGGCGGAATGCGGTTGGTGGTATCGGCATTCAGCGCGGGTTCGGTTGGGGTGGGTGGAACCGAGGGCGCGGCGTCGGCGGGGAGCGTTCCGGCGCTTGCGGGATCGAAGAGTGCGTAGAAGCGGCGGGCCTCGATCATCGTGGCGCGGGCTCCGGCGAAGGGAAACATATCGGAGTAAGTGGCGATGACCGCGTAGGGGCGGGGAGCGGCCAGCTCGATCCAGTCGGGAAAGTCGAGGCTGGAGGAGATGAAGCGGGGGATGGATTGCTCGCCGTCCTGCGGCCCCATCGCGGGCAGCAGTGTGTTGAACGAGGTGGTGTAGCAGGCCACGCCGATGGCGGCTACGCGCTTGTCGAGCGCGCCCAGCAGCGCGGTCATGGCTCCGCCGCCGGAGCAGCCGAGAGCGCCGATGCGCCGCGGATCGACCTCGCGAAGCTGGCTCAGATAGTCGATGCCGCGCACCGCATCCCAGAGCACGTAACGCGAGAAAGTGTCGCCAATGAGCATCGGCTGGAGGCTGGCTTCTCCATGTTCGCCGGTGGAGCGGGTGGCGAGCGATTGGCCGGGGTGAGCGGGATCGGGATATTGGAGCCGCTCGCCCTGGCCGATGGGATCGTAGGAGAGCACGACGAAGCCGTTGCGCGCAAAAAGCGCGGAAGTGTTGTAGTCCATTGCCTTGCCCGATGGATAGTGGCCGGGCGTGATCAGAATCGCCGGATGCTTGCGGCCCGCGGGCGGTCCGTCAGGAAGATAGAGCAGCGCGGTGACGGGGAAATTCGGCTGGCTGTCGAAGAGAACCTTCTCGATGCGAAAGCCGTCGGCCTGCGTGCTGCCGAGGATGCGGGCGTTCAGCGGGGTGCGCGCGGGCAGGCTGCCGAGCAGCGACAAAATCTTCCTGCGCACCACGGCCTGGCGCGCCTCGGCTTCGGCTCGGGTATGAATCCGCGCAACATCGGCGTCACGGCGCGCAATGTATTCCGCCGCAATGCCGTCCAGGGCCTGATCGAGACGCGTGCGGCCGATCTGCGCCGGGCTGTCCGGATCGGGCTTGGCGTTGACAGCGTGCGCGACAGGCGCGGAGCCCTGGGCCATGGCCAGGCTCGCAAGCATAAGACAGGCGCAATTAAGGCGAAAGATGGCGGAGATAAATTTACACATTACCCTGCATTGATACACTTTCGATGGAGCGCGGGTCAACCGCGTTCATCGGCCGCGCCGCTGGGCAGGAGTTGCGCATGAAGATCGGCATTGTCAGCGATACGCACGGTCAGCTTCGCCCGGAGGTTGCGCCCGCGCTCAGTGGCGTCGAGCGCATTCTGCATCTGGGCGATGTGGGCAAGATTTCTGTGCTCGATGAACTGAACAAGATTGCGCCGGTCACCGCCATTCGCGGCAACGTGGACCGCGAAGGAGCGTGCGCAGAACTGCCGGAAACCGACGTGGTGCTCATCAACGAGCGCTACGTCTACATGCTGCACGATCTGGAGACGCTGCACCTGGACCCGGCAGCCGGAAAATTTGCCGCCGTGCTCTTCGGACACACCCACGCGCCCAACTTCTATACTCGCAAGGGCGTGCTCTATTTCAACCCCGGCTCCTGCGGGCCGCGCCGCTTCAATCTGCCGGTGACGGTGGGAGTGCTGACGATGGGGGAAGACGGCGCGTTTGAGGCAAAAATTGTCCCTTTGGATATCGATTGAGGGTTATCTATATGCCGAATACGGCTCTCCATCAACGTGATCGCCGCCGGGGTTCATGCTTTTCCAGGTTAGGCATTTGTCGCTTCATGAACTCACTGAACAAGGGCACTGTGAAGGCTGTCTCGCCATGGCGCTGACTCCAGACCATACCTTTGTTGATCAACTGTTGACGGACTGTAGCGACGGATGCTGCCTCAACGCCAAGCATAGCCGCTATGCCGCCGGTTTGAAGAGGAGCTGGCCCCAATTCCGCCATTGCGCGAAGATATTTTTGTTGAAGTGGGGTCAAACGGTCGAAGCGAACGCGGAAGAAGTTGGCGTCCAAATGCGCGATCACGCCTGGAGTGGCATCCTGAACATGGACGCGTTGGATCGTGCTGGTAGGTGCCGAGTTCCAGACATGAAAGCCCCATTCCTGAATGAAGTATGGGTACCGCTCGGTCACGCGCAGAATTTCATCGACCGCATCGTCTTCAAAATCAACGCCTTCATTCTTCGCCGGATTGACAAGAGCTTCACTCGCGGCAGTAGCGTCGAGTTGTCCCACTTCAGGATAGGTGAATAGGCGCTCGGCATAAGATTTTGCATTGCCGGCAAGGGCGGCGATCTGCGGCAGACCTGCTCCCACAAAAAGCAGCGGGAGATTGCGTTGCGCGACTTTATGGCAGGCAACGATGAGCGAGGCCAACTCCTTGGAAGAGAGGTACTGCACCTCATCGAGAAAAACTCCCAATGCCACGTTGCGCTCTTTCGCCGCTTCGCATACAGCCACCAATAAATCCGGCAGATCCTGTTCGAGATTTCCTGTATCGGCTTCGTGGCTTACTGGGTCGATCCCAATTTCAATATCGCCTACCTTGACCTTGAACGCAGCCACAAAATTACGGAGAACCGAAGCCGCTCGGCGAACCTTCTGCCCAGTGCCTAGCTTGAGGTCTAGGCTGTAGAGAACCTTGCGCAACTCGGGTGCGAGAAGCTGAGGCAGCATTCCTCCCTCCGGTGCCTCGACTTTAGCGGTCTGGAAGCCCTTTGCATCGGCCACGCCGTGAAGCCGGTTCAGTAGAACGGTCTTTCCAACGCCTCGCAAACCAAGTAACATCATCCCCTTGGTTGGACGCGCGGCAAGTACGCGATCCATATCGATGGCTGCCTCTTCGAGGAGTCTGTCACGCCCTGCCAGTTCAGGTGGTTGTAGTCCAGCACCCGGCGCGAACGGATTGTTTCTGCGGTCCATACGAGCAATTATAGCAAGTTTAATGCAGTTAACGCACTTGTCGTTAAAGGGTATAATTTATATATCTTTGCGTTTCCGGTCGAAGAATTCAAGGTTTCGACCCTACCCTCGCATTCTCGGATTCACCCAGCGATAGACCACATCGGTCAGCAGATTCACCAGCACATACGTCAGTCCGATCGACAGCAGGCAACCCTGCACCAGCGCGTAGTCGCGATTGGAGATGGCGCTGACGGTGAGGCGGCCCAGGCCGGGCCAACTGAAGATGGTCTCGGTGACGATGGCCCCCGCAAGCAGCGCGCCGAATTGCAAACCGACCACGGTGATGATGGGCACCATGGCGTTGGGAAGAGCGTGGCGGCAGACGGCGGCGCGTTCGGAGAGACCTTTGGCCCTGGCAGTCCGGATGTAGTCCTGACCCAGTTCTTCGAGCATCGCGGTGCGCACCATGCGGGTAAGAATGGCGGCCAGCGAAGCGCCCATGGCGATCGACGGCAGCACCAGATACTGCCATTCGATGCCGCTGCCTCCGCCCGCGTTTGCCCCGGAGACGGGCAGCCAGCCGAGCTGGATGGAGAAGACCAGAATCAGCACCGGACCCAGCGCCAGGCCGGGAACCGAGAGGCCAAGCAAGCTCACCACAGAGAGCATCTGATCCAGCCGGCGTCCGCGCCGCACGGCGGCCAGAATGCCGGCAGGCAGCGCCAGCAGCAGCCCGAAGCCCAGCGCGGCCAAGGTCAGCGCCAGTGTGTAGGGGTAGCGCGCGGCAATCAGGTGAGCCACGGTGTCGTGCAGGCGGATGGAGCTGCCCAGATTCCCATGCACGACGCCCGCCCAGTAGTGGATGTACTGCGCCCAAAGCGGTTGATCCAGGCCGTACTGGTGGCGCAAAGCTCCAATATCGGTGGGTGTTGCGCCCTCGCCCAGCATCTGCAGGATCGGGTCGCCGGGAACCAGGTGAATCAGCAGAAAGACCAGCGAGACCACCAGCCAGACGACCGGAAGCGTGAGTGCGAGGCGGGTGAGGGTCTGCTTCATGGGCTTAGGCCAGCTTACAGCAAACGCGCTGTCAATCTATTTCGACGAATGCTTTCCGCGTCCATGCAGGGTTTCGTCGATCAGGCTCTCATAGGCCTCGAATGCGCGGTTCATGCGGAAAGCTTCGATGAACGGGTGGGCAAACCGTTCGCCTGGCCGCAGGGCGCGAAGGGCGGCGAGCAGGGAAGCGGCCAGCGCCTCTGCGGAGATTTCCGGAGCGAGCCAGACGCCGGGTTGATCGCGCAGCAGATCCGCCAGGCCATCGGAGGCCGGCAAAGCCACAATCGGAAGTCCGCCGGCGGCTGCCTCCAGCAGAGCGTTGGGGAGACCTTCCTGGCGCGAGGAAAGCACAAAGAGCGTGGCCGCCGGGAAGTGCGACCAGGGCCGCGCGATGGATCCGGCAAAGCGCACTGCGGGGTCGAGTCGCAGCGCTCGGCACATGTCCTTCAGCGCCGTCTCTTCCGGTCCGCTGCCGGCCAGCAGCAGGCTGACATCAGGAAACTCACTGCGCACCGTAGCCAATGCCCGCAGCAGCAGATCAAAGCCTTTTTCCCGCACCAGCCGCCCCACAGCCAATAAATGCGGTCCATGCTCAGGCGGGGAGGCTGCGTCCTGCACGGCGGCATTGCGAATTTCATCCACATCCACGGGGTTGGGCAGCACCGTGAGGCGGTTATCGGGGATGCTGAAGTTGTGCGCGAGGTCTGCGGCCATCGCCTGGGTTTGGCAGATCACCCGGTCCGCATGGCGGTAGAGCAGGCGGTAAAAAATGCGGGTGAACCAGGGCAGTCCTCCAGCGGCCAAGGCCGCAGACGCGGTTCCATTCTGACGCACCAGCACCCGTGTTGGGCTGGGAAAGAAGGGGCGCAGCAGCAGCACCAGAAAGTTCAAATGGAAGATTCCGGACAGGATCAGGTCCGGCTGCAGGCGGCGCACCATCCACAGCAGGCGGAAGGCTGCGCCGCGCACCCTGGAAGCGCCAAGAGTGTGGAGATGGACTCCAGCCGGAAGTTCATCGGTGCCGGCATTCGTCTCGGTGACCACGGCCAGATGCAACTCGTATTTTTCAGGGGAGAGACCATGCGCCAGAAGGGTCATCACCCGCTCGGCGCCGCCGCCGCTGAGATGTGGAATCAACAAGAGCACTATCGGCCGTCGCGTCGCGCACATGTGGAAATCTCGGAAATCTTCAAGAGTATAACGGAAATCTCGTTATTAATGTGCAATTAATGCCCGCGTTTTCCTCGGAACATTTTCTTGTTGACACCTTAAAGCAAAATAATGTTTCCTGAGAGTACTGAATACACTTTTCTCCAGCGGGAGACCACCTTTTCAGGTTTCTTGCGTTGTCACGGGGGAGTGGCTAAGGCGAAGTACGGAAGTGAACGCGCAGGGCATGGGGTTGCCCGGCTCGCGTTCTGCAAGCATTGGCTTCCGATATCGTCGAGCTCCTTTTCCTTTCGCTTTCCGAAAATGGTTTCATTTCGGGACGCGAAGGTCCTTTCTGGGAGGGGCTCGTGTTCAAACGCACCGCTGCTGTAGGTGATTCTTGTCTTTTGCCGACGTTCTTTTGTGTGGGCAACCGTTTTTTATCCTCAGCCTTTCATTCGGCTCAGCATTCACATTCTTCTCTTCGCCCGCATATTGTTGTGGGGATCACCAGCGCACAGACCTGTCTGGTTCTGGGTGGGCGTTTGCGCGCACTGCGCGAGGAGGGCTTCCGGGTCACGCTGGTTTCAAGTCCCGGAGAACTGCTGGCCAGCACCGCAACCAAGGAAGGGGTGGACGCAATCCCTCTCCCCATGGAGCGGGAGATATCCCCACTTGCGGACGTTGTGTCGTTGCTGCGCTTGTGCTGGCTGCTGTATCGGCTTAAACCGGACATGACCGAGTTCAGTACGCCCAAGGCCGGTTTGCTGGGATCAATTGCCGCTCTGGTCTGTCGCGTTCCGGCGCGGGTCTATTTTCTGCGCGGGCTCAAGCTGGAGACCAGTACCGGACTCAAACGCCGCATTCTGCACGCCGCCGAGAAACTGGCTTCCTTCTGTTCTCACGTCGTGCTGTGCAACAGCGACAGTCTGCGCAACCGGGCGGTCGAGCTGGGGCTGGCCCCGGAGATCAAATTGCGACTGCTGGGCAGTGGCAGTAGCAACGGTGTCGACGTGGAACGCTTTCAGCCGGGGCCGGACTCGCTGCGCCAAGGTCTTGGTCTTCCGCCGGATGCGCTGGTGGTGGGATTTGTGGGCCGCTTCACGCGCGACAAGGGGATGCCGGAGCTGCTCGAAGCCTTCGACGCGATTCTGTCCTCCAAGCCGAATGCGCACCTGCTGCTGGTGGGCTGGTTTGACGCCGCCGAAGATGCGCTGAGCGAAGGTCTCCGTAACCACATAAAGCGTCACCCTCGCATTCATTCCACCGGGTTCGTTGCCGATACGGCGCCCTATTACCGGGCCATGGACGTGATGGTGTTGCCCACCTGGCGGGAGGGGTTTCCGAATGTGGTCCTGGAGGCCGCGGCCAGCGGAATTCCCGTCGTGACGACGTTGTCCACCGGCTCACGCGATGCTGTGGTGCCGGAGGTCACTGGCCTGCTGATTCCGCCCGGATACCCGGTCGCCATTCGGGAAGCGGTGCTGCAGTTGCTGCGCAATCCGGAGCGGTGCGGCAGGATGGGCTTGGCCGCGCGAGCCTGGGTTCTGGAGCACTATGTCAATGGTCAGGTTCTGGGCCGTACGGCGCATTACTACAAAAGTTTACTGGAGCGGAATCGGCCCCTGGATTCAAGAGGCCGGCCGGCGTCCACCGACTCCGTGCTCAATCCAATCTGAGCAATTGCGCCGCAGAGGCAGGTCTGCCGAATCCGCGACAGAGATTAAGCGTTCATTTGCGCTGGAGTAGACTCATGCTCGGCGGCAGAGCGGCACCAGCGCTGGCGTCGTGCATTTGCAAGGTCAACTCCTCCCAGCAAAATGCCGCACTCCTCATGGCTGAGCACGATCCTGCCCCGCGCTTGGCCGGGCTCCGGCCACTGCAATTGCCCTTTCTCGATCCTCTTGGTGCTGACCCATATGCCGTTTTGGTCGAAATACAGCACCTTCAACTGATTGCGCAGCGCGTTGGAAAAGACGAAGGCATAGCCGTTTTGCGGATCGCTCACCAGGCTGCGCGGGTCGCATAGCAAATGGTCGCGCACAAGCGCGAACAAGCCGTTGAAACCGATGCGCATATCGAAAGCGCCAGGGGCAAGATAGATGCGCGTCGCCGTGCTGGAGCCGTCCAAAACGCGCTCCAGAACCACAACCAGCCGCACAAGCACCGAAGAGTCCAGGGTGCCTGGCAGCTCAATCGTCCGGCCGTTCCCCAGCACCACGGTCAAGGCGTAAGGGCTCGCTCCGGCGGACGCCTCCCGCTTTCCGGCCGGGCGTACGTCTACGGCGACAAACCGCGCATGATCCTCGGTCGCATGGCTGCTTCCGCCGATCCTACCTTCAAGAACCGGACTTTTGTCGGCCAGGGTATTGCAGGCGCCCCACTGATTTGGTATGGAATCCGGTATGGTAACCCTATTCTGCCGCTGTTGCATTTTTACTCCTGAGTGGTTCTTGCACCTACGGAATTGCCGGTAACTCGAATCTGGCATGTGTGCGTCTTGCTTCTTCGCCGCTTCACTCAAGTTCGCAGTCGTCCGCCGGGTTGAATTGGGACGGGTCAGAAAACGGAACCGCTGCAAAACTGAGGGTGCCACTGTCATTCCCAGCCAACAAAGCCACCCCCTAAGAAGGACAATTAGAGACAGGCTAAAGCTACGTGTGCCGTGAGGGACCGGAAAGGTGCGCTACTGTATGCCCTGGAATGATTCTGTATCTATACGAATAAATGGAGTTTAAGTAGATAAGTATCAAAGAGTTGCCGGGGGTATAATACTCCAAAATCCAAGATCTCTGTTTTGCTTCTGAGGGACAATGGAAATTTCCCGCTCAGTCGCGCGGAATCTCCAGCGCGCCGGTCAGGCTGGAAACCTTCTCCACGCCGTGGCTGCGGCACCAGGACTCGAGGGCGCGTGCCAGCCGTTCAGTGGCGCGGGGGTCGGCATAACTGGCCGTGCCCACCTGGATGGCGGTTGCCCCGGCGAGCAGGAACTCGACGGCGTCTTCGGCGGTGACGATGCCGCCCATGCCGAGAATCGGAATTTCGACTGCCTGGGCGGCTTCGTAGACCATGCGCAGGGCGATGGGCTTGATGGCCGGACCGGAGAGCCCCCCGGTCACGTTGGTCAGGCGCGGCCGGCGGGTTTCCGCGTCGATGGACATGGCCATGAAGGTGTTGGCGAGGCTGAGGGCGTCGGCCCCGGCCGCGGCGGCGACCTTGGCCATGTGGGCGATGGAGGTCACGTTGGGCGAGAGCTTCACAATCAGCGGGCGGGAAGAGGCGGCTTTGGCTCTCCGGACCAGGTATTCCAGCTCGCCGGCATCCGCGCCGAAGGCCATGCCGCCGGCGTGGACGTTGGGGCAGGAGACGTTCAGTTCGTAGGCCGCGATGCCTTCGGCCTGATTGAGCCGCTCGATGACCGCGATGTACTCGCTTACCGTGTAGCCGAAGACGTTGACGATGACCTTGCAGGCGGGATAGCGGCTGAGCGGGGGAAGCTTGCGGAGGATGTAGTCCTCGACACCGACGTTCTGCAATCCAATGGCGTTGAGCATGCCGGCCGCCGTCTGCACGATGCGCGGCGCGCCGTGGCCGGCCATCGGCTCCAGCGATATGCCCTTGGTGACGAATCCGCCGATGCGCTCCAGCGAGACGATCTCTTCAAACTCGATGCCATAGCCAAAGGTGCCGCTGGCGGCGATGATCGGGTTGACCAGCTCCAGGCCAACCAGTTTCACATGCATATCGGGTTTCACGCGCGGCAGTCTTCCTTGATCTTAGTGTTCTCCAAGTATGATACGCGGCTCGACAGGAACAGTGCTTCGCGGTTTAGCCGCGCGCCAAATACAAGGGCGGCCCGATGAAGGCCGCCCTGGGGTTGTCGATGGTCCGTCGATTATGCGCTGACCGGCTCGCTGGAGTTGACCTTGACCGGGGTGAGCCAGCCGAAGCGGTCGGGTTTGAGGCCATTGGCGATGCCGAAAAACTCATCGGCGATCACCTTGGTGATTTCGCCCGCTTTCCACCCCTGCGCCGCAGACCCGTCGCCGGAGACCCCGGCCTTGCCGTCGCCGACCACGATGCGGTCGATGGAGCGGATGGGCGAGACCTCGGCGGCCGTGCCAGTGAAGAAGACCTCATCGGCAATGTACAGCATCTCGCGTGGGATGGGCTGCTCGGTGACGGTCAGGCCCAGGTGGCGGGCGATGGTCAGCACCGAGTCGCGGGTAATGCCGGAGAGAGCCGAATTGGCCAAGGGCGGAGTATAGAGCACGCCGTTGCGCACCAGGAAGATGTTCTCGCCGGAGCCTTCGCTCACCAGGCCGTTCACGTCCAGGGCGATACCCTCGTCGTAGCCGTTGATGTCGGCTTCCATGCGGACCAACTGCGAGTTCATGTAATTGGCGCCTGCCTTGGCCAGCGCCGGCATAGTGTTGGGCGCCAGGCGATTCCAACTGGAGATGCAGACATCGGCGCCCTCGTCGCCGGAAATATATTTTCCCCAGGGGAAGTTGCCGATGTACACCTCGACGGGCGAACCTTTGGGGTTGACGCCGATTTCGCCGTAGCCGCGCAGCGCGATGGGGCGGATATAGCAGGGCGCAACCCCATTGGCCTCGATCACATCCACTACTGCGGCGCAGAGTTCCTCGAGGTTGAAGGGCAGGGTCATGCGGTAGATCTTGGCCGAATCCAGCAGCCGCTGCATATGCTCCGGAAGGCGGAAGACGGCCGAGCCTTCCGGCTGTCCGTAGCAGCGAATTCCCTCAAAGACGCTGGAGCCATAGTGGATGACGTGGCTCATGACGTGGATGTTGGCCTGCTCCCAGGGAATGAGCGTGCCGTTGTGCCAGATTTTGGAGGTCGATTGAATCGGCATGGGGTTCGGGAAACTCCTTGATCGCGCCCTGCGCGTAGCTATCAGGGTAACCTGATTCGGGCATCTGTGTCACGGAAACGCCGACTCTTTACCTCTGCGTTACTCCAGAAACTCGCGCACAAATGGATCGCGGCTCTGTACCAGTTCATGGAGTGAGCCGTCGAAGATGAGCCGGCCCGCTTCCAGCATCAGGAAGGTGGTGCCGGGGTCGGTCTGGCCTTTGGGGAGCGGGACCATGCGGCCAAGCTCCGGATCAAAGCGGTGGCTGGAGAGCATCAGTGCGTCCTGAAGGCGATGGGTGACCAGCATGGACGGGGTGTGGTGAACGTCGCGCTCCTTGACGATCAGCTCGATGATGGTGGTCGAGGTGACCGGGTCCAGGCCGCCGGTGGGCGAGTCGTACAGCAGCAGTTCCGGTTGGTGGATGAAGGCGCGGGCAATGGCCACGCGGCGGCGCATTCCGCCGGAGAGGCTGGCGGGGAACAGGCTGAAGGTCTCCTCAAGCTCGACAAAGCGCAGGGCGTCGCGGACGCGGCGGTCGATCTCTTCTTCGCTTACCCGCTCCTGAATCAACTGGAAGGCTACGTTGTCGCGGACGGAGAGCGAATCGAAGAGCGCGCCCTCCTGGAAGACCATGCCGGCGCGGGTGCGCAGAGGGAAGAGCTGCTCCTCGGGGATGCGGGCGATCTCCTGACCGAAGAGCAGAACGCTGCCCGCGTCAGGCCGCAGCAGGCCGTTGACCAGCTTGAGCATTACGCTTTTTCCCACGCCGGCCCGGCCTAGCAAAACGCGGGTCTCGCCTGGCGCAACCGAGAAGCTGATGTCGTCGAGCACAGGCGGGCCGTCGAAAGCGATCGAAACATTGCGAAACTCGACCACCGGGCCGGGTTCGGCAGGCGGCTCCGGAGGCGGGAGTTGATCGGGAAGTGCGGAAGCGCGGGACTCGTTCATAGCGGCGGCAGCAGGGTAAGCAGCACCTGGGTGAGCAGAAAATCGGTGAAGATGATGAGCACCGAAGCGGTGACCACGGCCTGAATGGTGGCCCGGCCCACACCCTCGGTGCCGCCCGAAGTTCGCATCCCGTAAAAGCAGCCGATGGAGGCGATGATAAAGCCGGAAAACAGCGGCTTGACCAGTCCCTGGACAATGTCTGGATAGCGCAGCGCCTCCCAGGCGGAAGAGAAGTACTGGGTGCCGTTCTGGTGGTTCATGAAGACGGTGACCGCGCCGCCGCCCAGGATGCCGAAGGCGTCGGCCACAATGGTCAGGAAGAAGAGCATGGTGATGCAGGCAAAGAGGCGCGGGGTGACCAGTTTGCGCATGGGGTCCACGCCCAGGGCGCGCATGGCGTCGATCTGCTCGGTGACCACCATTGACCCCAGTTCGCTGGCCATGGAGCTGGCGTTGCGCCCGCTGACCATCACCCCGGTCAGCACCGGGCCCAGCTCGCGGATCATGGTCAGGCTGACGAACCGGCCGGTGATGGCCGTGGCCCCAAAGGCGGAGAGCGTGGCTGCCGATTGCAGGGCCAGCACGCCGCCGGTAAAAAAGCCGGAGAGCAGCACGATGGAGGTGGAACCGACGCCGATGATGTCGGACTGTATCAGGAACTCCGGCCAGTAGACTGGCGGGCGAAAGAGATTCATGATCGCGCGATGCGCGAACAGGGAGTACTCCTGCACGGTGAGCACAAGATTCTTGGCGGATTTCTCGATCTGGTAGAGAGCCATCGCTTTTTGCCGCCCTGCGGGTGAGAGGTTGAGCCGCTTTCCTTTGATGCGATTGTTGGCCAGCCAAGCGCTGGGAGCTGGTTGAGCAAGAACAATTTCGCCGGGTAAATGGTTTGTGGCAAGGACAGGATAGCGCACCGGGATGGGAACAGGCGCGCTGGGGTGGGAGGGCCGCACCGGCGCGGCAGCGGCCAGGAAGGTAAACTGTGGAGAGAAAGCGAGCGGCGATTGACAGCGGAGACAGCGGAAAAGCTGGACAATTTTTTTGAAAAGTTTGCGGGAAGCGCGCGCCCGCTGTTGTTGCTGGATTACGACGGGACTTTGGCGCCGTTCCGCTTGGACCGCTTTCAGGCGCGGCCGTGGGCCGGGGTGCGGGAGCTGCTGGCGGAGATTCAGAGCCAGGGCGGGAACGGCTCCGGTACGCGCATGGTGGTGATCACCGGCCGCCCGGCTGCGGAGATTGCGCCCATGCTGGGGTTGGACCCGCCACTGGAGGTTTGGGGCCTGCACGGAGCCGAGCGGCTGTATGCGGACGGGCGGCAGCAGCTGGAACTTCCCCCCGCGGCCACCCAGGCCAAGCTCGATGAGCTGCGCGCGCTTCTGCGCCACGACAGCCTGGGCGGACTCTTCGAGGACAAGGCGAACGGCGTGGTGATGCACTGGCGCGGGGTTTCAGCGCACCAAGCGAAGCAGATCGAAGAGAAGACACGGGCGCTGTTTGAGCCGCTGACGCGATTGGAAGGCCTGGCGCTGCTGGAGTTCGAGGCGGGATTGGAACTGCGCTCCGGCCGCGACAAGGGCGGGGCGGTTGCGGAAATTCTGGCCGAGGCGGGCGGTGACGGGCCGGTGGCGTTTCTGGGCGACGACATCACCGACGAGGCAGCCTTCCGTGCTGTGCAGCGCGTGGGTCGGCGCGGGATGACCGCGTTGGTGCGGCGGGAGTGGCGCGCAACCGCGGCTGAAATCTGGCTGCAGCCGCCGGGAGAGTTGAAGGAATTTCTGGAGCGCTGGCTGCAGGCGCCTGCGGCGCGGCCAGCGGCCTTCGGCTGGCCTGCAATGGAATGATGTGCAATCCCAAGTCTCAAATGCGAGACCTGGGGCGCACAAATTCACAGGAACGATTGAATAATCACCTAGACCAACGCCAGATTCATGTTGTTGATTGCTTCGTCGATCTCCTGGGTGTTCTTGAAGCCGACGGTGGCGCAATCGATCCGGGCGTGATTGAAGGCGAAGCGCATGGCGGCCTGGCGATCCTGGTGGCTCGTGAAGTCGCCGGCGCCGATGAGCTTCATGCTGATCACGCCCATGCCTTCCTTCTTCACTTGTTGGACGTGCTGGACGACTTCGTCCACGTTGGCCGGATTGTTGCCGTCTGCCCAAGTCGGCCCGTCCATGCGGGTGCCGTTGTGGTTCATGCGGATCATCGCCACTTGCAGCCATTTGTTGCCCGGCACCTGGCGCAGGGCGGGCAGGCCGTGAACCGATGCGCCGCGCGTGCGGATGATGTGTTTGGATTGCGCTTCGAGGATTCCGTCCTGCCAGCGGCCGGTTTCGGCAACCCAGTCGTCGGTGTGCTGCCAGTGCAGCAGCATGATGTCGAAGTATTCGGTCTGCGAGGTGCGCCGCATCTCGTCAAAGCGCTTCTGCGGATCGGCGTCCGGGTCGGTGGTTACCTTGGACATGAGCTGGTAGCTCTCCCGCGGGAAGGGCTTGAGCGCTTCGCCGAGCATGGCCGGAGTGACATAGGCTTCCGCTGTCTCGAAGAAGCGGATGCCGCGGTCGTACGCATAGTGAATCAGGCGGGAAAATTCGCGCTGTCCCAGGCCGGACTGGATGTAGCCGTTGTTGCTGCCGGTGCCGAAGGCCAGGCGGGTGACCTTGAGACCAGATTTGCCCAGCGGGACCAGGTCGGTGGCAGTGCGGGGCGAGCCGTGCAAGGGAAGTGCGCCAACGCTGGTAATGGTTCCTGCGGCAAGCGAGGCTTTGAGGAATGTGCGGCGGGAAAGTGGGCTCAAGGGAACCTCCTGCGCCGGGCCGGCGGGCGGCCGGAGACGGCTTTGCGGAGATGGTATCACGACAAACGCAGCTTGGGTAGAGTGAGAATCGGCCTTGTCAGGGCAATCGTATTTGAATCGTCGAAGGGTGCGGATTTCAGCCCCTGAGGGATTGCCCCGCTCAAGGGTGAGGAGATACCCCGGCTCTGCCGGGAGATATTTACAGTTGCTTTTTCCTCAAGAAAAAGCAACCCTGCACCGTGCCGTTCGGGACGCATGAATTGGAGAACCGTTATAAAACTACAGGAGCACATCCTTCCGGATGTGCTCCTGTCTGCATTACGCGTTTCCATGACCCGGCTTTACTTGCTGTCAGACTGCGTGCTCTTGATGAAGGCGGCTACGCGGTCATGTAGCTGTTGGAGGCACTTGTCGCGTACGTAGACCATGTGCCCGGACTCGTACCAGTCGTACTGGATGTTCTTGACCAGCGTATGCGGGATGGGCAGGTGCTGGTCCTCGTACTGGGCAGCGAAGAAGGGCGTGGCCAGGTCGTAGTAGCCGCCGTTGACCATCACCTTCAGGCGGGGATTGGTCTTCATGGCCTCGGCCAGGTCGTTGGCCACATTCAGATCGATGTTGTTGCCGTTATGGACCATGCTCCACTGCGCGTTGGCGGTCATCAGCAGGGGGATGTAGGTCTGGTCCGCGCCATATTTCAGGTCGCGGCGCACGTAGTCGTTGAAGAGCGCAACGTAGGCCGAGGAGATGGCCGAGCTTTGCGGGTCGTAGTCGGCGCCCTCGCTGAGCGGGTCGATGCTGGGGCCGGAGAAGCGCGTGTCGAGGCGGCCGGTGGTCAGGTCCTGGTCGTCTTGCAGATTCTTTTCAAACTCGCCGCCGTTGACGCGCAGGTCGGCCTTCAGCAGGTAGGCCACGGGCAGGCCGGTATATTCGTGCAGTTTTTCGGCCGTTTGCTGCTTCTCTTCGTCACTGATGCCGGTGCCCTGGGCCAGGGCGTGGGTGTAAGGGCCCATGGCGAACTCTTCCACATCTTTCAGAAACGGCTCCAGCGCAGCCGGCTGTTGAGGCAGCTTCTTGTGGTACCAGGCGGCGGCCGCATAGGTGGGCAGCGCCAGCGTGTAAGGCAGGTCCACGCCGGGGTTATAGTTGGCGGCGTCGATATCGGTGGTGAAGTTGAATATCTGCGAGAGCAGGATCACGCCGTTCAGATCGATGTCCTTCTGATTTTCCAGAATGTCGGAGAGCACGGCCGAGCGGGTGGTGCCGTAGCTCTCGCCGAACAGGTACTTGGACGAGTTCCAGCGGTTGTACTTGGTGAGGAAGCGCTGGATGAAGCGGGCAAAGGCGTTGGCGTCTTGATCCACGCCCCAGAAGGCTTTTTCCGCATCCTTGCCGGTAAGCCGCCCGAAGCCGGTGCCGGGCATATCGATGAAGACCAGGTCGCTGGCGTCCAGCAGCGAATATTCGTTATCCACCATCTTGTAGGGTGCGGCGGGCAGGTGCTGGTCGCCGGAGGTGACCACGTGCTTGGGGCCGAGCGAGCCCATGTGCAGCCAAACCGTGGAACTTCCCGGTCCGCCGTTATAGAAGAAGGTGATGGGCCGATCTTCGGCCTTGACGCCCTTCTTGAAGTAGGCCACATAAAACATCTGCGCCAGGGGTTCGGCGTTCTTGGGTTCTTTCGGCGCGTCGAGGGCCAGTTGGCTGCCGGGCAGGGGCTTGCCGTCCATGCCCAGTTGCGCGTCCTGGACATCGGTGGAGCCTACGGTAAGCGTTCCGGCGATGGCGGTATAGACGATGTGCTGGCCACCCACATCGACCGCGCCTTCGGTGGTGACCTCAGCGGGCGGAGTCTTTTCGGCAGTCTTTTCGGCGGTTTTGTCCGCGGTCGTGGAGGACTTGGCGTCGGCCGCGGCATCGCCGGCGCATAGCAGGGCCGGAGAGAAAAGCAGAGCTGCCGCAAGCAGAGCCGCAGGGTAGCGGTAGGTGAAACTCATCAAAAAGCCTCCGTGTCTGGAAATCGTGCGATAGACAAGTATAGAACTTGATATATATGGGGCGTAGAGAGAGATTCTCTCAAAATATGGTATTTGAACATCAGGGCGGCAACTGGAGAGGCAGGCTCGGGCATCAGCGCAGCGAATAAATTCGCAAAAATGCCGCATATTCAAACGCCCGTAACATTGGTTCTAGAGAATCAAAGGCGGCAGGAAATCTGCAAAGGAGAACTCTCGTGAAAAAGACATTGGTTGCTGTTGCGATGTTGCTGTTGGCATCGAGTACTGTCCAGGCGCAGAATTTGACAGGGGCGGGATCTACCTTCGACTATCCCATCTTCTCCAAGTGGTTCAGCGAGTACAGCGCGGCGCACCCTGGCGTCGAGGTGAACTACCAGTCGATCGGCTCGGGCGGCGGCATCCGCCAGGTCTCCGCCGGGCTGGTGGAATTCGGCGCCTCCGATGGCCCGATGACGGACGCGCAGTTGGCTGAATCCAAGGTCAAGCTGATCCACCTTCCTGTCGTGCTCGGCGCCGTGGTGCCGATGTTCAACGTTGCGGGCGTGAGCAATCTCCGCTTCAGCGGTCCGGTTCTGGCCGACATCTATCTGGGCAAGATCACCAACTGGAGCGACCCCCGCATCGCCAAGGATAACCCTGGCGTCAAGCTTCCCAACCAGAAGATCACCGTGGTTTACCGCTCGGACGGCAGCGGCACCAGCTACATCTTCGCCGACTACCTGAGCAAGGTGAGCAAGGACTGGGCCAGCGGCCCCGGCGTGAGCACCTCTCCAGGCTGGCCGGTGGGCGTGGGCGGCAAGGGCAGCGAAGGCGTCTCCGGCCTGGTGCGCCAGATTCCCGGATCCATCGGCTACGTCGAGTTGATCTATGCCCTGCAGAACAACATCAGCTATGGAGCGGTGCAGAATGCGGCCGGCAAATGGATTACGGCCTCGATTGCGGGCGTGACGGATGCCGCGGCCAGCGTGAAGGAAATGCCTGCCGACTACCGCGTCTCCATCACCAACGCCCCCGGCGTCACGGCCTATCCCATCTCCAGCTTCTCCTGGATTCTGGTTCCCACCCACTCGGCGGACCCGGCCAAGGGCAAGGTGCTGAAGGATCTGTTGAGCTGGATTCTCAAGTCGGGCGAGAGCGAGAACGCCGCTCTCTCCTATGCGCCGCTGCCGGCGAATCTGGTCCAAAAGGAACTCCAGACCGTCTACGGGCTACAGTAAAGCCGCCTGCCGGAAGCCGGGCTTCCCAGCCATACACAGAAAAAAGCGCCACTCTCGATCAAGAGTGGCGCTTTTTTGCGATCCGAACCGTTGGCTATCGGCGCTTTGCTGCTGCTTTTTTGGCGGGTTTGGCAGCCCTGACGGCAGTGCGCGCGGGCTTGGCGGCGGCCGGTTCCGGGAGTTGCGGTACTTCGGAGTTCTGGACGACAGGCTCGGGAACTGACTCCTCTTCCTTGGGAGCGAAGAAGCGCACACCCTCCAGGCTATGCTCGCCCATCACATGCAGTCGCAGGAAGTTTGTGGAGCCGGATTTGGTGCGGGTGCCGGCGACAATGGCGATGACCTCGCGGGCGCGCACGAATCCGCCCTGTTCGAGCAGGCTCTCGGCCACTTCCACCAGCGCCTCGGTGGTGTTGACCTTGGGGCAGCGGATGGGGGTTGTGCCCCATAGAAGGTTGAGGCGGTTGATGGTGATCTCGATGGGGCTGAGCGCATAGATAGGCGACGACGGATGATACTTGGAGAGCTGGCGGGCGGTGATGCCGGACTCAGTGAAAAGGGCGATGCCGCGCAGGTCCAGGTCGTCGGCGGCGTGCGCCGTGGCCTCGCAGATGGTCTCGGCGATGGAAAGCTGGGTGCGCCGCTGCTTGCGCCGTTCCGAGTAGTCCGATTCCTTGATGTGGTGCTCGGCATCGCAGACGATGCGCGACATCATGGCCACCGTCTCCACCGGGTACTTGCCCATGGCCGACTCGCCGGAAAGCATGACGGCGTCGGTGCCGTCGTAAACCGCATTGGCCACGTCGGAGACTTCGGCGCGGGTGGGCCGCGGGTTCTCGATCATCGACTCCAGCATTTGAGTGGCGGTGATGACCGGCTTGCGGAACTCGGCGGCGCGGCGGATGATGTGCTTCTGGATGCGGGAACCTGCTCCGGCGGCACCTCGACGCCCAGATCGCCGCGGGCCACCATGATGGCGTCGGCAACGGTGAGGATGGCATCCAGATGCTCAATGGCCTGGGGCTTTTCCAGCTTGGCGATGATCCAGGTTTCGCCGCCCAGGGCCGTGACCCGGTTGCGCACCAGGCGCACGTCCTCGGCGGTGCGGACAAACGAGACGGCAATGGCGTCCACGCCGTTCTTGATGGCAAATTCCAGATCCTCGGCGTCCTTTTCCGTCAGCGAAGGAACACGCACCGGAATGCCCGGCAGATTGATGCCCTTGTTCTCACCCAGCATGCCGCCGTTGATGATCTCGCAGACCACGTCGTCGCCGTCCACTTCCTGAACGCGCAGCTCGATGAGGCCGTCGGAGAGAAGAATGCGGGAGCCTTGCTCCACATTTTCCGCGAGGGTCTTGAAGGTGGTTACCCCGATCGAGGCCGTGCCCATGATCTCGCGGGGGGTGATGGTTAGCCGGCCGCCGGCCTTCAGCAGCACGGGCAGGCGGTCTTTCAACTTGGAGGTGCGAATCTTTGGCCCCTGCAGGTCGCCCAGAATGCACAACGGCTTGCGCTCCTCGCGGCTTACTTTGCGGATCATCTTGATCAGCGCCAGTTTCTCCTCGTGGGTGCCGTGAGAAAAATTCAGGCGGACCACATCGACGCCGGCGCGGACCAGATTCCGAAAGACAGGCTCGGTGTTCGAGGCCGGGCCCAGCGTGGCAACAATTTTTGCGCGGCGTAAAGTAGCGGAATCGGTTAGGCTAAGTTCTGCAAACGACATGGAATCACTCCTGAATAGTGGCTGTGGGCCGAGAGGCCGGATTGGTGGGCGCGGTTCAAGTCACTGCATGGGGAAATGGAACCGCAACACTCCAGTATCCATTCTGTGGGGTGGGTGGCGCAATGGTCAGTGCGGTAGATCACTGATTTGAGGAATCGGGATCAAGGCGTTCGGAATTGTTTTTCTGGCGTTCCCGAAAGAGGACGCCGTTCAACTCCGCGCCCAGCAGTGCGCTGAAAGATGTGATGTATAGCCAGACCAGCGTGGCGATGCCGGCGCCAAAGGAGCCGTAGTACATGGAGTAGTCGGCAATGCGGGTGACGTACCAGCCGAAGGTCAGCGTGACCGGAAACCAGATGAGCGTGGCGGCGATGGCGCCGGGACCCACCCAGCTCCAGTGTTCCTTGCGTTTGGTGCCGAAGTGATAGAGTGCGCCGAGGACGCTCACGCTGGTGAGCATGGCGATTGCCCAGCGGGCCATGCGCCAGAAAAAAAGCACCATGTGCCGCAGCTCGTGCGCCGACTTGACGATCATCCACGCTTCAATCTGACGACCGAAGACCAGCACCAGCGTGGCCAGCGACAGCGGAGCCAGCACGATGGGCACCAGCAGCAGCGCCCGGAGCCGCCGCTGCCAGAAGCCCCAGTTGTCGCGCGGCAGCCGGTAAGCGCGGCGAAAGCCTTCCATCAGCGAAAGCATCAGGCCCATGCTGGCAAACAGCGAGAGGGTGGCGCCGGAGAAGATCAACTGCGCGGAATGCAGCCGATGGGTATGCAGGGTGGATTGCAGCAGGGGCAGGGAATCGGCGGGCATGAACTGTTCGAGCGAGCCGCGAATCTCTCCCACCAGCGAGCTGCCCTTCGGCACCTGGGCCAGCAGCGCGGTCAGCACCACCAGTGCCGGGAAGAGCATGAGCATTCCCGAATAAGCGGCGGCCTTGGCCGTGTTGAGCACGTCGTGCTCGAGGGCCAGCCAGATCACCTTGCGGCAGCGGCGAATTAGAAGAGCCATACGCATCCCTGCCTAGAGTAGAGCATGGGGCCGCAGGTCGCGAAGAGTGAATTGAAGCGCAGTGAGATGCAGTGAAGTGTCCGGCTTGCGGAGCTGAGCGGACCCAGAGGACTGAAATTTTCTTTTCGTTCTCCAGGGTCAGGGAAGATACACTGAGCACGAAAAGGAGATCACCCCATGCAAGCAAAGATTCAGGGCACCACCATGCCCGTGCTCGATGTGCAGCTTGAACCCAACGAGAGCGTTTTTTCCGAGAGCGGCGAGCTCTCCTGGATGACTGCTTCCATACAGATGACCACGCACACGCAGATGGGCGGCGGCGGCGGCATCTTCGGCGCGCTGAAGCGGGTGGCTGGCGGCGGCAGCCTGTTCATGACCGAGTACCGCGCTTACGGCGCTGCTGGCGTGGTCTCGTTCGCCACCAAGATGCCGGGCCACATAGCGCCGGTTGAGATCGGCCCCGGCAACGAATACATGGTCCACCGCCACGGCTTTCTCTGCGCCACCCCGCAGGTGACGCTCGGCGTGGGCTTCCAGCAGTCGCTGGGGGCGGGCATCTTCGGCGGCGACGGATTCCTGTTGCAAAAGGTCGGCGGGCAGGGCACGGCGTGGCTGGAACTGAGCGGCGAGCTGATCGTCAAAAACCTGGCGCCGGGCGAGATTTTGCGCGTGCATCCCGGCCACGTTGGCGCGTTTCAGTCCTCGGTGGCCTTTCAGATCACCACAGTTCCGGGTATCAAGAACATGATCTTCGGCGGAGACGGGCTATTTTTGGCCGTGCTGCAAGGGCCGGGAACGGTCTGGCTGCAAACGCTGCCCATCTCCCGGCTGGCGCACCAGATCAGCGAATACCTGCCACAGGCCGAGAGCCGGCAAGCGGGACCGGCCATCGGCGGCGGACTTCTGGGCGGAATTGTAGGGTCAATGCTGAGCGGCGACCGGTAGAATCCAGGGCATGACGCAAACCTCCAGCACCGCGCGCAATCTTCGCCAGGATATTCTCTTCGCTTTCATTCTCGCCCTGGCTTGCTATCTGGCGTGGCTTTTGCGCGAGGTGCTGGTGCTGCTCTACGTCAGCGCCCTGTTTGCCGTGGTGCTGGGCCCGCTGGTGCGCTCCACCTCTCAGCTTCACATTCGCGGCTGGCGTCCCTTCAAAGGCTCAGCCATTTTTTTCCTGTTGCTGGCGGCGGCGGCGGGGATCACCGCCTTCGGCTTCCTTGCCCTGCCCCCGATGCTCGGCGACCTGCAGGAATTCGCACGGGAACTGCCCACCCGTTTGCCCGCGCTGTTGCAGAAGTTGCAAAGCATTCCGCTGGCTCACCACCTGGACACAGCCGCGGTCAACGCCCAGATCCAGGGTTTTGCCAGCAATGCGGCCACCTATATCCTGCTTTCTGTTGGTGACTGGGCGGGCATGCTCTTCGATCTCGTCATGGGATTCATTCTTACCGTTTATTTCATTCTGGAAGGGGATGAAGCCTACCTGTGGTTCCTTTCCTTCTTTCCGCCGGTCAGCCGCGAACGTCTGGACAAGACCCTGCGGCGCGCGAATGTTCGCATGGGAAAATGGCTGCTGGGCCAGGGCAGCCTGATGCTCATTCTGGGAGTGGTCAGCACCATCGTCTATCTCTCGCTTCATCTCCGCTACGCCTATGCGCTTGGCGTCCTGACCGGATTGCTCAACATCATTCCAGTGGTTGGGGCTGCGGCTTGCATTGGGCTGGCCCTGCTGGTGGCGGCGATCGACTCGTGGGGCCGGGTGTTGGGTGTCGCCATCTTCTACGTGATCTACGTGCAGGTGGAAAATTCCTATCTCATTCCGAGCATCATGAAGAGCAGGGTGAATCTGCCGGCGCTGGCCATCCTGGTCGCCTTGCTGCTCGGCTCCGCGCTGGCGGGCGTTCTGGGAGCCATGGTATCCGTTCCCACCGCGGTGCTGGTGGCGGTGCTGCTCGACGAATACGTTGTGCATAGGGACACTGCCCAGTAGATTTTGTTCCGCATCGCTGCATCTTCTGCGGACGCAACCACGGCCTTCATCACCCCGCAGTCGGAGAAGAAGCGGATGAAGTTGCCTCGGTGCGGTTTTATGCCCGGATTCTGAGAACTGAAAACCGCTCTCTACCAGAGTCCGAGGATCAGCAGACCGGCAACGAGCGAGGAAAGGGCCAGAGCTCTTCGGCCAACCGTGGTAAGCGGAGTCTGGAGTGCGACAGGGTTGCGCTGGCTGCGGAGATCGATCCAGTAGCCGGATACAGCCACGAGCAGCGCCAGGGCGATCCAACCGCGCGCGAGGCTGGCGGCAGCGAACGAGGCAGAGAGCAGCACGGCGAGCGAGAGGAAGGCCGCGCGGCGGAAATGAGCGGTATCGGGCGTGGCCGCGGAGTCAGCTCCGGATGCGATTTTGCGGGCCTTGATGCGCGCGTCCAGCCGGGCATGCACCACCAGGATTCCCGTGGTGGCCTGCAGGGCCAGCAGGAGCCACAGCCACCAGCACCAGTGTGCGACGACGCCGGTTGCCGACAGCGAGATGGCCAGCGAACTGGAGGTCAAAGCCAGTGCGCTTGCAACCTGAAAGAGCGTCGAGCGCTGGCGATTTTTTACATTGACCGCGATCGCCATTGCGGAAAAAATGCCGACGCCGAGGCCCATGGGGATGAGCGCCGCAAGGGGCCATGCGGCCAGCAGAACCATGCCGCTGAGAATGAGGAGCAGCATCCAGCCCGTAAACCACTGTGCGGCGGCGGTGGTCTCCGGATGGCGCTGCTTCCATACCAGGCGCTGCCGCGCCAACACCACCAGCGGATCTTTGCCGGCCAGCGCGGCGAATGCGGCCGTCCCGGCGGCCAGCTCGCTCCAATGCCATTGCCGGGCAAGAATCGCGGCGCAGATCATGGGCGTGAACAGCATCGCTGTCGCTCCGTGCTCGCGCGGCAGGAATCTGATCTTCTGAAGCGGTTCTCTGATTGGTCCGGCGCTCGCTGATCTCTGCATGATCGATCTTGGTTCCTAGGGCCTGTTCACACCACCCAGGCGGGTGGCGCTGCGAGCGAAAATCGGGCCAGACGAGGCGGAGGCTGAAGGCTTTGGTGGTTCCAAAGTCGAGGCCGACAACGAATGTATGGCCGGATTTCCACCCCAGCACACAAAGATCGTGTGCCGGGGACCCCGGATTTTCGCCGCAGCCCGAAGGGACGGGGCCAATTTTCCCCATCTCTGCGTCAATCGTCGCTGGCAGACCCCGGTCTGCGTCGCTCCTCACTCCTTGATCTGAGGAAAAATTGGCTCCCGTCGCCGCCCACCGGGGTGGTGTGAACAGACCCTAGTATCACATGCAGGATCAACTCAAGCCCTGGGTCGTGCGCGAAGGCGATCAGATCGTCTTCAATCGCAGCTACGGAAAGCACTAAACATTTCCCAGTTGAGGATCTGAATGAAGCCGAGCGATTCAAGCTGTGAACAAACACGAGCCGGAACAGCACAGGCTGTTCCGGCTCGTCTTTGTTCATTGGATTTGAAAAGCGGTTTACATCCGGCCCTGCAGCGCAATCTTCCGGCGCAACAATATGCCCAGTCCCAACAATCCGGTCCCGAAAAGAAGCAGGCTGCCGGGCTCCGGGGTTGCGGCGCTCCCGGCGCTGAAATCGGCCACAAATTGCACATTGTATCCGGCGCCGAAACCAGTCCAGCCATTTCCACTCGTCAACAGGGAAGTGTCACTGCCGTTATTGATATATACGAATGCGCCGCCCGGAATCAGGCTGCTTACAGTGTCGGCCGGCATACTGGTAGCGCCGGAAAATGAGTTGTAGCCAGCGCCGGAGATGCTGATGAAGGCCACATACTCAGCGCTCGATGTCAGGTTCAGGCCGCCGGTGTTGAAGGTGAATTGCTGGTTGGAGCCGGTCGCGGTGACCGGCGCGCTGGTATACAGAATCGTGCCTGCCTCTGTTCCGGTCCAGGTGCCGATATACCCCTGCAAGGGGCCCGATGCCCCCGCATTCAGGAAGAGGCTGAAGCTGTTGAGAGTGGTGTCGGTGACCGGCGCGGAAAAGGTCTCGCCATAGGTGGCGGTGTTGGGATTGCCGAAGGAGCTGATTGTAGTGTTGATTGCCGACGAGTTATCGTAGACGGTGTCGGCAAACGCAGCCGTAGAGGCCAGCAGCAGAACTGCCAGAACCAAGGATATCTTTTTCATCAATGAATCTCCTGATTAAATCTCATACGCATGGAACGAATTCAGCCAGATACGCCCTGGTCATTGCACGTTGAAGTACATCCGTAGCGCACCCCGGAAAGGGGTGGCACAACGGATCCGCAGCGCCTCAGCTCTGCAATACACACATACAGATATCGATGCAATAGGGAATTGCACACTCCAGGGTGCAATTCACGCTCCACTCTGCGGCAATTGGAATCAACAGCTTGGGGGTAGTGGGTATAAGCAGTGCGCAAAAGATTGCAACTAATTGGACAAGAAAGCTCCACAATGCGGATACCTCGCCTCACCGCGCCATTTCGGAAATATGCCCTGAATTTCCCATTCTGTGGGACCTGAACCGTTACCCCTTGAGGCTCATATTGGGACGTTTCCTGCCGATGGTGACTATAATCACAATTGAGCGATTGAGTCATGTTTTTTAGATTTCATCGGAAGGGAATTCCGCCAAATGGCGACTAGCGACCTTGCCCTGGGTGAACTACAGGGCGCAGACAGCGCGACCGCGCATGTCACGAACGACTTCAGCATCAATGTAGCCACGGTGAACGGCTCCGGTTCGCAATCCGCCAATACCGTACTGCTGAAGAGCATTTTTGGAATGGGAGTTCCCGTCAGCGGGAAGAATCTTTTTCCTTCCAACATCGCCGGACAACCCACCTGGTTTATCATCCGCGCCAGCCGGGACGGATATGTCGCCCGCAAGCACGGCTCTGAGGTTCTGGTAGCCATGAATCCGGAGACAGCCAAAGCCGATTTGCTGGCTTTGCAGCCCGGCAGCGTGGCCATCTACGAGGAAAATCTCAAACTCGATCAGGAGCGCGGGGATGTGTTTTTCTACCCCGTGCCCTTCGACAAGATTACCGCCGCCATCTGTCCCGAGGCCAAGCTGCGCAAACTGGTCCGGAACATGGTGTATGTGGGCGTGGTGGCGCAGTTGCTGCGCATTGACCTGAACGTGGTGGAAGCTGGCGTACGCCAGCAGTTCGCCAAGAAGCAGAAGGTCTTCGACCTGAACTTCGGCGCGGTCAAGGCGGGCTATGAATTTGCCGTGGCGAATCTGACCAAGCGCGATTCGTATTTCATCGAGCGCATGGACGAGACGGCGGGCAAGATCATCATCGAAGGCAACGCGGCCTGCGGCATGGGCGCGGTCTTTGCCGGCGTGACAGTCGTCGCCTGGTACCCGATTACGCCTTCCACCTCGGTGATCGAGGCCACCACCGACCTGCTCAAGAAGCTGCGCGTGACCGCGGAAGGCAAGGCGACCTTCGCCGTGGCTCAGGCCGAAGACGAACTGGCCGCCATTGGCATGGTGCTCGGCGCCGGCTGGGCGGGCGCTCGCTCCATGACCGCAACCTCCGGTCCAGGCATGTCGCTGATGGCCGAGTTCTGCGGGCTGGGCTACTACGCCGAGATTCCCGGCGTCATCATCAACGTGCAGCGCAGCGGACCCTCGACGGGCATGCCCACGCGCACCCAGCAGGCCGATCTGCTTTCGGCCGCCTTCCTCTCGCATGGTGACACCAAGCACATCCTTCTATTGCCTGGTTCGGTCAAGGAATGCTTCGAGTTGACCATTGCGGCCTTCGATCTGGCGGAGCGTTTGCAGACGCCGGTTTTTGTGCTCACCGATCTGGATCTGGGCATGAACCACTGGATGTCAGAGCCTTTCGAGTATCCCGAAAAGCCGCTGGATCGCGGCAAGGTGCTGACCGCCGAGGATCTGAATCGGCTGGGTGGATTTGCCCGCTATCGCGATGTGGACGGCGACGCCATCGGCTGGCGCACGCTGCCGGGAACGATGCACCCCAAGGCCGCCTACTTCACCCGCGGTTCGGGACACAACGATGCGGCCGGCTACACCGAAAAGCACGGCGAGTATCAGGAAGTGATGGAGAGGCTGTCGCGCAAGTTCGAGAGCGCGCGCAAGCTGGTTCCGGCTCCGGTAGTGGTCAAGAACGGCAGCTCCAAGGTCGGCTTTATCGCCTTCGGCACCACCGACTTCGCCCTGCGCGAAAGCATGGACCAGATCAAGAAGCGGCACGGCCAGGATGTGGACTATCTGCGCATCCGGGCCTATCCCTTCGCCCAGGAGATTCACGACTTTGTGGCCGCGCATGAACGCATTTACGTGGTCGAACAGAACCGCGACGCGCAACTGGCCAGCCTGCTGAAGCTGGATCTTCCCGCCGATCAAGTCACCAAGCTGCGCAGCATTCTGCACTACAACGGGTTGCCGATCGATGCCGAATGCATCACCGCGCCATTCGTGAATCAGGAGGGCCTCTAAATGGCAACCAGCACCGCACCCGCACCCAAAGTCAACCACATCGGCCTGCCCATGGTCGAATATCGCGGCGGCAAGAGCACGCTCTGCGCCGGCTGCGGCCACAACGCCATCTCCGAGCGCATCGTGGACGCCCTGTACGAGATGGGCGTCGAGCCGGAACGGGTCATGAAGCTGAGCGGCATCGGCTGCTCGTCCAAGAGCCCGGCGTACTTCCTGAACCGCGCGCACAGCTTCAACAGCGTGCACGGACGCATGCCGGCCGTCGCCACCGGCGCCATCCTGGCCAACCACACCATGACCCCCATCGGCGTCTCCGGCGACGGCGACTCGGCTTCAATCGGCATGGGCCAGTTTGTTCACCTCATGCGCCGCAATCTGCCCATGATCTACATCATCGAGGACAACGGAGTCTACGGACTCACCAAGGGCCAGTTCTCGGCCACCGCCGATGTCGGCTCCAAGCTGAAGACAGGCGTCATCAACGATCTGCCGGCCATCGACACCTGCGCGCTGGCCATTCAGTTGGGTGCAACCTTCGTGGGCCGGTCCTTCTCCGGCGACAAGAAGCAGTTGCTTTCCATGCTCAAGGCGGCTATCGCCCACAAGGGCACGGTGATGATCGACGTCATCAGCCCCTGCGTCCAGTTCAACGATCATGAAGGCTCCACCAAGAGCTACAAGTTCATGCAGGAGCACGACGACCCTATCAACGAGATCGGCTTCGTGGCCAGTTTCGACGATATTGAAGTCGATTACGACTCCGGCCAGGTTTACGAAGTGGAGATGCACGACGGCTCCAGCCTGCGCCTGCGCAAGCTGCATGAGGAGTACGATCCCACCGATCAGTCCAACGCCGTGCGCACCCTGATGGAGTCCACCGCCAACGACGAGGTCCTCACCGGCGTCTTCTACATCAACACCGGCAAGCCGACCTTCATCGACCTGCTGAACATCGTGGATGAGCCGCTGGGCCAGCAGCCGGAGTCGGTCACCCGCCCCTCCCGTGAGGCTTTAACCTCCCTGATGGCGGCTCTGAAGTAGCCTTCCTTTCCAACCGGAACCAACAGAAAAGCCCCGCTACTGCGGGGCTTTTCAAATCTCTTTTTTCTTTAGCCGCTGCTTTTTAGATTTTGGTTACTGTGCGGCACCCTAAGGTTGCCGCACCGCT